>Ga0310695_10001064_pt1 | contig 66803 bp, 39 predicted proteins | sample RumenRJG_04DNA_FD_203882 | JGI IMG/M metagenome (GOLD analysis project Ga0310695, IMG submission 203882) | Bovine rumen microbial communities from Lethbridge, Alberta, Canada - RJG_04 (v2) (version 2) | ecosystem: Host-associated > Mammals > Digestive system > Stomach > Rumen | place: Canada... | reverse complement strand
GAATGCCGTTGTGTATATGCGGTTGGCCTTGTCGCGGTTGCCCTTGGCCAGTTGACCTGCTGCAAGCACTGCGCCGCCGCGTTCACATATCATCGTTAGCACGCTCACTGCGTTGACTAAAGGTAGCACCACACTCACTGCGATGAAAGCATCGTTGCCCAACAAGTTGCTCGAAAAGAGCCCGTCGACCAGCGTCGCTATGAGCGGTGCCAATGCCGTAAGCGTAACGCTCAACAGGGTTAGCCGGTAAGCCTTGTCGATAAGATAGCTGTTACGAAAATTGCTAATATTCATAGTTGCGATAGTTTTGCTTGACTGTTTGATCACTCCAATCTTTCCTGAACCGTGGACAATATCTTGAAATGTCGATAAGGTACCTACCGAGGTTTTCCTTCCATGTACCGCTGTCTTCCGGTTTCGGTGGCTCTGCCGACGGCTCCAGTTGTTTGTTTATCTGGGGTCTCTGCGGTTTGGATTTCTCGCGTCTCGTTGTCATAATCTAAGCGATGTTTCGTTTCGACGGTGCAAATATACAACAATTTCCCGACATTCCTGCGGTTTCTGTGGAAATTTTAGCGTTGCGGGGCTGGGAGGGAGAGAAAAGGAGGGCGGCATCCGATTGCCGTGGCTTCCGAGGCCGCCCTCCATTGAAGTGAATTCAACGAATTCGTTCAAAATCTGTCCCCATGATCCCAGTTTGAAGTTCCTTGCCTATGGCAGCAATCTCTGCCATTATGAGTTGTTCTCGCTCCTTTGATGGTTTTTTGACACCATTGATATACTGGGCCATCAGACTCTGGCTGATGCCCAAGCGACGCCCTACGGCAGATGCGTTTAACTCAGGATGAGATAGGAAAACTCGTGAGATACCGACAGGCTCGGGATCGTCATATTCAAAACTCTCGAACGACACATCTTCGTCAAGGTTGTACCAGTGTATGCCCTCGTCATCCATCTCGTAGTCTTGACGCTCAGCCTCTGTTGCGTTGCGCAGGCGGTGATAGTAAAGCAGTGACTGGTAGAGAGTCCTGCCGTCGTCGGTAAGACCGTAGATACGGTTACCATCAAACCAAATCTTCTGAATCTTCATCTTTCACACTCCTTCCGAAATATTCGTTCCATTTCTCAATCGCAAGTTCCTTGTTCTCTTCAAGAACCATCTCCGCAGCCTTAATGTCCTTGGTCTTGATTCCTTCATTCTTCACGAGCACAATGCCTTCAGGCAATATGTCAAACTTAGCCTTTCCGTCGGCATTCTTGACGTGTACGTGTATAGGTTCATGCTCACGGGAATAGAAGTAGAACCTCATTCCAAACATTCTCAGTATCTCTGGCATAATCGATTTCTTTAAGAATTATGTTGCAAAGATAGGTAATTATTTTATAACCTCCAAGTTTTTACACATTTTTCTTTAGAGGTTGAAACACTAGACGCCGCCCAGGAAGTCTTCTCATGAGGACTCCCGAGCGGCGTCGTTTTAAAAACCTGTCCCCCATGATCACAGGTGAAGGGCTGTCCGTCGATGGTGATGGTGACGGTGTTTTGATTATGTCATAGATGCTCTCCGAACTTGCAGGGGAAGCTCTCTGCTCGTGTAAGGAATGCTTCAATGGCTTTGCTGACGAAGGTCAGCAGAGTTGCCGACATACGTCAGTAGATTTGCTGACCTTCGTCAGCAAAGCAGAAGAATGCTCCTTTGATTCATCAAACAAGCTTCTTTGAACGCCGATGGAAGCTTCACTATCCGTTATGACGACTTGGTTTCGGAGCCTTTTGGCATAAGATTGAAGAGATAATAATAAATATGAGTCCACTTTAAAAAGTCCCAACATGTCGCGGGCGAAGGCGCAGCCCCTCCCCTCCCTTGTAGGGGAGGGGTTGGGGTGGGGTCAGTATCTTATTCGCTATCAGGATATTACAGACCCCACCCCGCCCAAAGGGCACCCCTCCCCGTAAGGGCAGGGTTCAAGATGGGAGTGGCTGCCGCGACAGTTCGAAGACTATATCGACTTTTTAAAGTGGACTCAACTTACTTCTTCACTGTGACCTTTACCCCCTTGCCCTCCTGTATGCGTCCGTTGAGAGGACGAAGGATATAGATGCCAGAGGGTAAGGTTTCGAGAACCTTATCGTAGGGCAGTTGCTGGCGCAGGAGATGGCCGTCGGTAGAGTAGACATTGACGAGGGAACCGGCGCAGAGGATGCTACCGATGCCATCAGTCACAGCAGCGACGCGCACGCGGCCATCGGTGTTCAGCGTCGAGGTATCGAACTCATAGTTGTTGCCCACGGTCTCGCAACGCACAATGACATCGCCCATAGCCGAGCTGAAGCCCTCGGCAAAGACCTGTATCTCGTCACCCACACTGAGCTGACGGCCATCGGGAACGACGATGACAAGGGTGTCGGCGTTGTGCGTAATCTTTCCACTGACTTTCAGCTGGGTGTTGATGGTACCCGTACCCAGCACACAGCGCACGGTGGCACCCTGCTGCAGCGTGAGGTTACTGCCTATGCGCAGCGAACCTGAAGCCACACCGAGTCCACCCTGAATGGTGCCACCCTTCTGCACGACGACATTCGAGAGCAGGGCCGTGCCTTGGAGTGTGCCTCCGCCAGCAACGGTAACGGCAGCCGAGGTGAATGTGGTCTGCGAGGTGTTTTGCACCGTAAGCGTACCGCCACTAACGGTAATGGGAGACGTATGACCGGGGGTGAGGAGCGTGAGCTTGCCCGCGCCCACCTTGGTAATGTTCTTCGCCTTCAGCAGTCCGCTGAAGCGCGAGTCCTCACCGAGGAAACCCACCTGATAGCTGCTCTGCGAACCGCCCAACACACCGTCTTCGGCAGTGCCCGAGAGCGAACCCACCTTCAGCGTGGCCGAAGCATCGTTACCGCCACCACTCTGCATATAGGACACGGTGGTACCTGCCCCCACGACAAGGCGCGTCTTCTGCATGTCGGTGACATTGGTCATCAGACGGAAGTTGCCGCCATCACCTATGGCCGTGAGCTGTCCCTCGAAGTCCTTGAACGTGGCTCCCACGTCGCAGCGCACATACTTAGTACGGATGGTCAGCGAGCCCTTGCCCTGGAACGAGCCGTTGATCTTGCCGCGCGAAGAGCCGACGATGGTGTTGGTAGTACCTTCCTGCACGGTGACCACATGGTTGAAGGTTGGTACCGTCGAGGTGCTGTTCACGTCGATCTGATCGACCTCGCCACCAGCCAATAACATCGGACTGCCCACCTTGCCGAAGGTAGCGTTCCAAGCGCCCTGTGCCACCGAGCCCTTCTTCACGATAAGGCCTGCGAAGCTGTTGGTGCCGCCATAGGTGAAGTTGATGCGCCCGGGGCCGTCCTTCACTAAATAGCCTGAGCCCTTGACCTGCCCCTTCAGCGAGAGGGCACTATTGCTTTGGGCAATGCGGATGGTAGCGGTATCGGTGAGGGTGACAATACGGTCGGTAGCCATATTGTCCTTGCTTAGCACGAGCGTACCGCCGTTCAGCTGGAGGTTGCCCTCCTGTGAGGCAGATGCTCCGATGGCACTCTTCTGACCACCGTCGTAGAAGTTGGGCACGGTGAGTGTACCACCGTTGACAATGGTACGTCCCGTGTAGTCGCTGTACTTCATGTTAAGCGTCACGTCGGCAGCTGGGTTCACGGTAACATTGCCCTCGCCCGATATGCCTCCCTCGCCGTTGAGTACATACTTGCCGGCATCGAAGCTGACACCGCCTACGACCATCATCTCATTGACGGTGATGGTCTTGTTGGCACCAGCCTCATTGAACACCACCTTATCGCCAGAGACAAACGAGGTCGGAGACTCTTCCGCGGAGGCTGAGCCTCCGCCTACAGAGAAATTCTTGGCCTTATAGTCCCACAAGTTGCTCTCGCCGCCCGTCCACACAACGTTCTCGGCAGGAGCGCGCATGGCGTTGATAACGAGCACGAGGCGCTTGCCCTCTTCCACCTCAAAGTCGTAGTTAATGCCCTCGAGGCCGCGCGTCTGCAGTTTGCTGACATCGCAGGAGAGTGTGCCCGTACATTCGGCAAGGACGTAGCGAGCAGCATCCTGCGACAGCAGGTTGACACTGACGTAGTTGGTACCGCTGAAGGTCAGGTCACCCTCGACCATGAGTTTGCCTATCTTGCCATCGACAGCTTCCACCTCTATATACACGTTGCCTGGCAGAGTAGTCGATTTCTTGAACGTAATGACTCCCTCGTTGCCCGTTGGCATCAGTCGGCAGCCTTCATAGTTCAGAGCACCCTCGAAGGTGATACCGCTTTCGAGCACAGCATTGCCGCTGAGCGTGCCACGGGCCCGAAGCTCAACAGGACCGCTAATGATGCCGTTGACGCTGAGCGTGCCCTCGCTAATGATATTCTTTCCGGTATGGGCGAGGTTGCAGTTGAAGGTGGCTGTGCCTTGCATCGACTTGACGAGTTGTCCACTGCCAGTAGTTCCTTCACCGTTGAAGTCGTAGTCATGGTTTCTTGGGGTCATCAAATAGAGGCAAGAGGGAGCAACGGCTTTGCTGAAGGTGATGGCCGAGGCGTTGTCGCCCGCAATGTCGAACATCAGGCTCTTGCCGTCGGTGTATGTGGCTGGGGAGGACATATTGAAAGTGGCAAAACCACTTTCCACAGTGCTACCACCTTTCCAACGAAGGTCGGCCTCGAAAACGGGGGGCAGTGGGGGCATGGGCATATCGCCGCCCAGGTAGAAGCCCGTGTTGGGATGCTGGTAATAGCCGCGCGTGGTACAGTCGAGACGGTAGTGCGGATCTTGCTGCAGGCAGTAGATACTATAGTTGGTGGGCATGTTCGTGGTGTAGCCCACGAGGCCCGTAGAGCCGTTGGCATCCTGCTTCGCCAGTATAATCTCCTCGCGCCAGTCACCGATGATGTCGCCCATGAAAGCAGGACGGGTGCCAGTGCCGCTGTGGGTGGCCCAGCTACTCTCCTGCGAGAACTCGCAGAGGCGGTCGCCCAAGACGCGCGTAATCATCACGTTGGTGCCCCAGCCGCTGCCGCCGGGTGAGTTGAGCCATTCGCGCTGCAGGCGGCCGTCCCACCACACGCCCTCGAACATCGAGCCCGAACGGGTCTGTCCGGTCTTCTCGCCCTTGCAGTCGTAGACGAACTCGTCGGCATAGCTCAGGATCTCATAGCCCTTATGGCTGTTGTCGATGTCGAGGCAGGCACCGCGGCCCACGTCGTAGACGCTTGGCAGGTACCATTCCTTAATGCGCTCGCCTGTCATGGGATCAAACAGCAGCTGGCCCAGAAGGGCGCTCTGCTGGATGGCATACTGCTCCAGGCCGGGACGGTCGGGGTCGATGTCGCTAAGGATATAGCGGTCGCCGTGACCAATGCCCGGACTTTGGAACCAGCCCTTCAAGGGGTTCACGGAATAACCGCCCTGTATCATCTCGTCGCAGCCGTCGCCGTTGACGTCGGCCACACGCAGCTGATGGAACTCAGCAGGCCAGGGACGCTTGTCGTTGCGGCTCCAGGTAGCACTGTGGTGCCAGTTGCTGGGTGTACCGTCACTCCAGTCGTAGTCCCATGTGAACACGTAATTATGATGGGTCTTGTCAGCATCACGGTCCAAGCACTCCATCACAAGCGAAGGATGTATGCCGTCAAGATAACAGATGCAGAAATGACCATCCATAGCCGAGTAGCCGTCGCTCATGTAGCGGGGACGGCTGGTGCGGGTGTAACTGTCGCTGCCGTCGGTCACCTCACTATACTTCAACTCGTTGCAGGCAATCTCAGCACCCGTGGCACCGTCGATTACCGAGATGTAGAACGGACGGTTGCGGGCTGTCTGCGTACGGTAGTCCACAATGCCATCGCCGTCGACGTCGGGTACAGCACTGCCCATAGCATACTTTCCCCACGTCTCGTTCTCCTTGTCCCAGAAGCGGGTGCCGTCACTCGAACGGACCATCACCTCACAGCGTCCGTCGCAGTTGATATCGTAGGCCACGACCATATCGTTCTGGCCGCCACAAATGTTGACGTTCGGTCCCATATCCACCGTCCAAAGCAACTCGCCCGTGAGCTTGTAGGCCTGTATCTTGTGCGAGGTAGTGGCGGTGTTTTCCGACTCGTCGCTCTCCTCACCGCTTGCAGAACCTGCAAAGAGACGGTCGACGACCACAGCATCATACTCACCGTTGCCGTCGATGTCCATAGGCCAGCAGAACTTCGTACGGTAGTCGTTACGGCTGATGACGGTGTTGTCGAAATCGAAGTTGAACCACACGTTGGGATAGGCTTGCGTATTATAGAGGAACGGACGGCTCATGGCCCCCTCGGTACCGTCGGGACTGATGGCTGTCACGGCATACTCTGTGTTGTTGGTCAGCGACGAGGGGGCGTAGCAGGTAACCTTCAGCGGTGTACTGTTCATCTTCGTGAAATCGCTGGCTCCCTGTGCGCGCTTATAGACGTTGTAGGTAGTGCCTTCAGGTTCCTGCGCCAACTTGCGCCATGAGATAAGATTACCCTGTCCGGCAGCACTGGTCACGCTACGGATGCTGCTGCCTGAACGGTTTACGACTACGACGGCACGGTCGAGCTTCTGCTGGTAACGCTGGGCGCCTGCCTGCAAGGGAAGCAAAGCCGTCAAGAGGATTAGTTTTAGTAGTTGTTTCATTTGATTGTAGTTTGTAGTTTATTGTTTATTGTTTAATTGCCTCGGCAATGATTTCCGCTATTTGCTGCGCTCCTTTCTCAGTGGGGTGAATGCCATCGCGCTGCATGGTCTCGCCGTTGGCCTTGAACTCGGTGTGAAGGTCGACGACACGTAGCTGGTTCCTCTGTGCTACTTTATTAATAATAGGTATAATGGCGTTGGTAATGACCGAGTCGCTGATGTTCCACGAGGGCTTTAGGGCAGGGATGGGCGTACAGAGGATGATGCGGGGCTTGCGGTTGGGGTGTGGACGCTTGCTTTTCTTGCCATTGCCCAGTCCAGCCTGCGGACGCAGCTTGTCGATCATCTGCTGGAGGTCGGCCTCGAACTCATCGCCATACTGCCAGTTCTCGGGCTTCGAGTCATTGGTACCCAACTTGATGACCACAACGTCAGGCTGGAAGGCCAAGGCATCGCGCCACGCCTGCTCCTGCATATAGGGATGATCTCCCTTGTTGAGCAGCGTGCGGGCGCTTACACCACAGTTACGCACGTCGTAACCATTGCCCAAAAGTTGCTGTAGGCGTGCAGGATAGCCTCGCTGCGGAGCCATGTCTATGCCGTGGCCGTCGGTGATGCTGTTGCCTATGCAAGCCACCTTGACGGAACTGGGGAGCGGCGAACGGTGAGTAGCGAGCCAAGTAGAGAGGTCGTTGAGCATCTGCTCGTGGTACTTAAAGTTGCTGCGGAAGCCGAAACCGTGGCCACCAGAGGGATAGACGTGCAAGGCGCACTCATTTCCTGCCGAGCGCATGGCCGTATAGTAGGCAATGCCATTCGTCACAGGTGGAACGGCGCGGTCGTCGTTGGCCAGCAGGATGATGGCTGGAGGTGTGAGATGGCGTCGCACAGCGTTCTGGTTCGAGTATTCGCGCACCAACTGCTTGTCGCTCATGCCCTCCTTGCCGAGAAAGCCCACGCACGAGCCTTTATGGGTCTCGCGCTCGTTCATCGAGATGACGGGATAAAAGAGGATAGAAAAGTCGGGACGCTCGGCCAGCTCGCTGTGCGTCGACACCGTAGAAGCGAGGTGGCCACCTGCCGAGAAGCCCATGATACCTACGTCGCGGGGATTGATGCCCCAGACCTCTGCCGAGTCGCGCACGGTGCGGATGGCCATGCGGGCATCGCTCATGGGAATCTCGCGGTCGCCGTTAGGCATGCGGTAGGTCAGCACGAAGTAGGCAATGCCCTGACGGTTGAACCACTCGGCCCAGTCGTGGCCTTCGTTCTGCATGGACAGATGACTGTAGCCACCACCAGGACAGTCGACAACGGCACGGCCCGAAGGTGCTACAGGCAAATAGGCCACCATGTTGGAACTGCCATCAGGAGTGATGTTCACTGTGAATTTCTTTGCTAACCACTCAGGTTGCGGGGTCGTCTGCGCATTGGCAGGCACCGTGTGGAGAAAAAGGGTAGCCACTATGGTGACTACGGCCATCATCATTTTAGTTCTCATTGCTTTTGTAGATTTTGCTGCAAAAGTACAAAAATAAGCTGAATAATCTACCATTTTACAGCATTTAGTCATTATTTTACGAAAAAATTTGTCTCTCTCACATATTTTAATTACTTTTGCAAACAATTAAGAACCAACAATCATTCAAAAAAATGGCAGTAAAAATACTTAGCGTTGACGACGAAAACGACCTTGAGTTGCTGTTGACACAATACTTTAGAAGGAAAATACGCAAAGGGGAATACGAATTTGTCTTTGCCCACAACGGTCTGGAAGCCCTGACTATGATGCTGAAGCATCCCGACATTGAGATTATCCTCTCGGACATCAACATGCCGGAAATGGACGGTCTGACGTTGTTGGCAAAGATCAATGAGATGCGCAACCCCGCCCTGAAGGTTATTATGGTGAGTGCCTACGGCGACATGGGTAACATACGCCAGGCCATGAACAACGGAGCCTTCGACTTCGCTACGAAGCCTATTGACCTTGATGACCTGAGCGTGACCATCGAGAAAGCCATCGAGCAGATTGAATACGTGCATGCCTCGCAGCGTGAGCACTCGCAGCTGGAATCGCTGAAGGGTGACCTGGCGGTGGCACGTGAGATACAGCAGGCCATCCTTCCACTGACGTCGCAAGTCAAGCCTTTCATCCAGGACAAGTTGGACATCGCTGCATCGATGACACCGGCAAAGGACGTGGGCGGCGACTTCTACGACTTCTTCCGCATTGACGACACCCATATCGGACTGATTATTGCCGACGTGAGCGGCAAGGGCATTCCCGCTGCCATCTTCATGGCTGTGAGCCGTACGCTCATCAGAGCCACAGGCATTCGCGGAGTCAGTCCGTCGGAGTGCATCTGCTACTCAAACAAGCTGTTGGCACAGGAGTCGGTGAACAGCATGTTCGTCACCGTGTTCTACGCCATCTTAGACATAACCACAGGCACGATGACCTACTGCAACGCCGGCCATAACCCGCCCTACCTGTTGAAAGCCAATGGCGAAGTGACGGCACTGCCCATGACGGGCGACGCAATGGTAGGAGCCATCGACGATCTGGACTACCACGAGGCCACCGTCACACTGGAGAGAAACGACGCGTTGGTCATGTTTACCGACGGTGTCACCGAGGCTGTGAACACCACCTACGAGGAGTTTGGCGAGAAACGTCTTACGGCTACGCTGGGACAGTTGGCGAAGGCAAACTGCCAACAGATTATTGACAGCGTGAAGGCCGACGTTGCAGCCTTTGTAGGCGAAGCAGAGCAGAGCGACGACATCACGCTACTGACGGTGAAGAGGATTTGAGGTTTGAGATTTTAGGTTTGAGGTTTGAATAAGCGTAACATCATAACAGGGGTGGCCGGGCTGTTGCTGGCCGGAGCGGCAGTAGCAGGACTGGCAGGATGGCAAGCCGAGAAGAAGCGTGCCGAGGAACTGGAGTCGCAGCTGGCCGACCTGCAACAGCAGGAGAAGCGGTCGGCAGTAGTGCGCAGCGTGAGCAAGCAGATGGAGGAGATAGCCTATCAGCAAAAGGAAATCTCGGACGAGCAGCGCGTGGAAGCACAGCAACAGACGATCGTAGCCAACGAGGAGCGACAGAAGGCACAGGCTTCCGAGCAACAGGCCAGAGCCTCCGAGCAAAGGGCACTCGAATCGGAACGCCAGGCCCAGGATGCACGTCTGCTGGCAGAGAACGAGCGACAGGTAGCCGACCATCAGCGCTCGCAGGCAGAACTGTCGAGAAGCATCGCCGACACCCTGCGCTACAGGGCCTTGGGCCGTTCACTCGGATCGCTCTCAATGACACAGGCCCAGTCGGGCAACAAGGATATTGCCGACCTGCTGGCCTACGCTGCCTACGTCTATACCAACCGATACAAAGGCGACCTATTCAACTCAGCCGTGCTACAGCCGCTCATGACGGCAAGCCAAAGCAAACAGTCGTGGGCAGTACACAACGGGGCTGTGACCTGCATCGACTTCGTGCAGGGTAGCGACGACGAACTGGTGAGCGTGAGCAACTACGGTGAGATTATCCATCATAAGAAGACGGGCAACCAACTGAAGTCGACCGTGCTGCTGAAAGACAACCAATACGATTTCCGTTATGCCTACATGACCGGCAAGGGTGCTATCCGTGCTATCAGCCGTTCCGGGCATCTCATCCTACTGGAGAATGGACATGCAAAGAGAGTTTTCCAGATTGCAGGAGTGGAGCATCCCAACTGGATGTCGCAGGTGAACAGCGACCTGTTCATCGTCAGTGGCGACAAGAGCATTGCTTTCTTGAACCAGAACAACTATCAGCAGACGGGCACACACACCTTCAACGCCAACATCACCGCCTACGGGAGGAAGAACAACCATCCTGTGCTGTTCGATGAAAAGGGACAGATGCATGAGGTGGTGAGTGCCAGTGATATCCAGACCAAGGCGGTGCCCGTCAAGGGAACGGTGACCGCCTTTGCTGAGTCGAAGAATGCCGGTATCGAGGCATACGGTATGAGCGACGGCAGCATCTACGTGATAGACCGGCAAGGAAACGTTAGAAAGCTCGTAGGCCACCGCTCGCGCATCTCCCGACTGAAGCTCAACGGAAAACGGCTCTTCTCATCAAGCTACGACGGTACGCTGAACCTCTGGATGATTACCAACGACAAGAACGAGAAAATCGACCCCATGTCACTGTTTACTGCTGGCACATGGATTATATACTTCACCAACGACGAGTCGAAGAAACACATATGGACAGGCGACCAAAAAGGAATCCTGACAGAGGCACTCATCGACATCCCGACGATTGTAGCGAAGGTGAAAGGACAGCTCAAGCGCGATCTGACAACCGAAGAGTGGAACTACTACATCGGACAGACCGTACCAAGGGAATCGTTTTTGTCAGAAAAAAGTAAGGAGTAAAGGAATATAGGAGAAATGAGATTATGACAAAACGGATATTCTTGTTCTTCACCCTGTTATGGTGCTGCACGGGCATTGCACGGGCACAGGGAGGCATTCCCTTCATCCGTAATTTCACAGCTACGGAATACGGTGCCCACAACCGTAACTTCGACATTGCCTGCACCAAGGACAACACCGTTTTCGTAGCCAACTTCGAAGGACTGCTCTACTATGACCATGCCGAGTGGCGCATCCTGCACACACCTGGCATCACCCGCATCACTGACCTCTTCATCGACTCGAAAGGCACCGTCTGGACTGGTGGATATAACTATATCGGTAAGGTAGAGACTACTCAAAACGGAGAGCTGAAGTTGCGCGACATGGCCAATCGCACTCCCGTCAAGGGCGAAGTGAGAAACATCTGGGAAGAGGACGGACAATTGCTGTTCCTCGTGGGTGACTCGACTATCTATGCGATAAGCCCCAACGGCATCAGACTGCAATGGGGAAAGAAAGCTCCCAACAGCACAACATTCTTTGGCAACGGATACACGATTGTGCAACAACTAACCATAGGCAATGAGCTACGGGTACTTGCTACAAACGGCAATGGTATCGTCGTTACTAATGCCAAAGGTCACCAAATCTATAGCATCACTAAGGCCAACGGTTTATGCTCGAACAACGTAAACCATATTGCCTATGATGGCATAGGCACCCTGTGGGGAGCCACAGACAATGGTCTGTTTGCCATAGCACTGCCCACCATCTACTCGCACTTTACTTCCAATGAAGGACTGCCCGGCGAAGTGCTGGCCATCCAGAAGGGAACGGAAGGGCAGCTATACGTTGGCACATTGAACGGTCTGTACCGTCGAGACGGCATGGCTTTCGTGCCCGTTCATGGCATTACCCATGCCTGCTGGGCACTGCAGCCGATGTCTGGCAGTCTGCTGGCCGCCACATCAGGAGGCGTCTATCGCGTTAACAGCAACGGCTCAGTCACACAGCTCACCTCAGCTTCAACAACGGCCTTATTGGTGAAGGGAGACAATTTCTATACCGGCGAGTTCGACGGTGTCTACAAGAACGCCCTGTCAGGAAACAGAGAGCGCATCTGCGATGGAGAGAAAGTGACGAAAATCTACGAGGATCGCAAAGGTTGCCTATGGTTCCAGAACCTATATGGCCAAATATGGAAGACAGAAGCTGGAGTAAAGACCCCCCGTCTGTTGGGCAAGGAAGATGGAAAGTCGGACGATGCCGCTACACTGGTGGACATCGACGGACAGGCTGTCGTCGTCGGTGCTACCGACACGAAACCCTTCCCCTACCCGCAATTCTCCTATACCGATGCCGACGGACTGACATGGCTCACCGATAACGAGGGCAAGAATCTCTATGTGTGGAAAGACAACAAGCGCATTAGCGACTATGATCCCCTACTCTACCGCCTTGCCGACAAGGCCACCCGTGCCATCCTTACCGACAACCAATATCTATGGGTAGGCGGTGACTTCGGTCTTACCATCATTGACAAGCAGAAGAAAGATCCGATGCAGCTGAAGACCCCCGTACTTCAGTTCTGCTCAATAACGGTCAACGGTGACAGCGTGCTTTGGGGAGGCTTCGGACAACAGCCGTCATCACTTCCCCGGCTGTCGAGAGACGAGCGTAACCTCCGCTTTACCTTTGCTCTTGACCATACACCGCTCTTAGGTCACACCGACTACCGCTACCGCGTGAATGGCGGCGTGTGGAGTGCTTGGTCATCATCGACCGAGGCTCGATTCTTTAATCATCCCAGTGGTTCCTTCCTGCTCGAGGTACAGGCACGCGACAACATGGGACGCCTGTCAGACATCATAGGTGTTGACTTCAGCATCAGCCTGCCATTCTTCGTGCGCTGGTACATGCTGCTACTCTACCTCATACTCTTAGCACTCACTGTCCTGGGTATCATCAGGTGGCGGCTTCACCGTCTGGAAAAAGAGAAGGTGCGTCTGGAAAACATCGTGCAGGAACGTACTGCCGAGGTAGTGAAGCAGAAAGACGAAATCGAAGAGAAGTCAAAGAGCTTGGAGACAGCACTGAAAGACCTCGGCGAAGCCCAGAACGAGCTGATACGCCAAGAGAAAATGGCCACAGTGGGTAAGCTGACACAGGGACTTATCGACCGCATCCTCAACCCCATGAACTACATCAACAACTTCTCGAAACTGTCGGAAGGACTGTTGAAGGACGTGGAAACGAACATTGACGATGACAAGGACAAAATGGATGCGGAGAACTATGAGGATACGAAGGACGTGCTCAACATGCTGCGCACCAACCTGCAGAAAGTGGGTGAGCACGGACAGAACACCACCCGCACGCTGAAGGCTATGGAGGAGATGCTGAAAGACCGTTCGGGCGGCATCGTCCCAATGGATTTGGCAGCCGTACTGCGTCAGGACCATGAGATGCTGGGCAAGTACTACGAGAAGGATATTGCTCAATATGGCATCAAGACACGTCTTGAACTGCCCGAGGATGAGCTACGCATCAACGGCAATGCCGACCAGCTGAGCAAGACCTTCATGAGCCTTCTCGGCAACAGCATCTATGCTGTCAGCAAGAAAGCCCAGCGTCAGCAGTACCAGCCCGAGGTGAGCATCATTGTCTCAAACATCAAACCTCAAACCTCAAACCTCATTACCATCACCATCCGCGACAACGGTATCGGTATTGAGGGCACCATCATCGACAAAATATTCGACCCCTTCTTCACTACAAAGACTACGGGTGAGGCCGCTGGTGTGGGACTGTACCTGAGCCGTGAGATCGTGCAGAACCACGGAGGTGACATCAGCGTCAATTCTGTCAAGAACGAATATAGCGAGTTCATCATTACACTGCCCGCTATAACCTTATAACTGCCTATGGAACAACAAGTAGAAACGCTTAAACAGCAACTGAAGAACCAGGAGAAGCTGGCATCATTAGGAATGCTCAGTGCAGGCATTGCCCATGAAATCCAGAATCCGTTGAACTTCGTTATCAACTTCAGCAAGATGTCGGGCAAGTTGCTTAACGACCTGACTGAGATTGTCGAGGACAACGAGGACAACCTCTCTGAGGACGACCGCGAAGATGTAGAGGATATCGTTGCCGATCTGAAGGAGAACATGGCAAAGATTGTAGAGCACGGTGAGCGTGCCATCAGCATCATACAGGGTATCCTGCTCGTTTCGCGCGGCAAGGAAAACGAGTTTCTGCCTTCCGATGTCGCCAGGCTGGTCAAGGAATACGTGTGGCTGTCTTACCATGCCATGCGTGCCAACTACAAGGGTTTCAACATCAGTATTCATGAGAATTACGAGGAAGGGCTCCCACAAATCATGGTCATCCCCCAGGATCTGAGTCGCGCGGTGCTCAACGTGATGAACAATGCCTGTTATGCCGTGTGGAACAAGGCACAGACCGCTCCCGCTGACTACAAACCCGAGGTCACTGTCACCGTAGCTGCCACACCCCCATCGCTCACCATCTCTATTGCCGACAATGGTGAGGGAATGAACGAAGAGGTGCGCCAGCACATTTTTGAGAATTTCTTCACTACGAAACCTGTGGGCAAGGGAACAGGACTGGGCATGGGCATCACCCGCGACATCATTGAGAACAAGCACGGTGGCACTATTAGCTTCGAGTCTGTCGAAGGGCAGGGTACCACGTTTACCTTCACCATACCTATGAGGGAGAAGTGAAAAAGGGAGAAGTGAAAAGGGAAAAGTGAAAAGTGAAAAGTGAAAAATGAAAAGTGAAAAGGTAAAAATGGAAATAATGAAGAATCGAATAAGACAACAGATAGCAGATTTGGCAAGAAAGACCTTTTTGCCTTCTCACTCTTTTACTCTTTTACCCTTTTACCTTTTTACCTTTTTACTCTTTTACCTTCTTACTTTTATCCCTATAGCCCTGTCGGCACAGGAGGCAGACGGTAGCCTTCGACAGATTTATGAACAGGCAGAGAACGATTATCAGATAGGACGTCTGGAGCAGTCACTCGAACTGCTGCAAAGCAACCTCGGGCACTTTAGCGGCAACCTGCGACAGAGTGCCTACCGCCTCATCGCCCTCTGCTACCTGGGTCAGGACAAGATGGAGGAAACTGAGAGCTACGCTTCGCTGCTGCTCAAGGAGAATCCTTACTACAACTCCGTACAGGATCCCACCCGTTTCGAGGATATCGTGAACCGTCTGAAGTCAGGTCAGAGTGCCACCATCACCACGGCTTCGAAGCTGGCCGAGTCGGTCGAGGAAGCACCTGTGCCCGTAACGCTCATCACCGAGGAGATGATACGCCTGAGTACCGCACGCAACCTGTTAGAGTTGCTGGCAGACTATGTGCCGGGCGTGAACATCGTCGAGGGCGAGGAGGCCAACTTCAGCATGCGCGGCATGTATGCCTATTCGCAGGAGAACGTGCTCATCATGCTCAACGGCATGCGCCTGAACAGCTACTGCACCAACTCCGTTGCACCCGACTACCGCATCTCATTGGCCAACATCAAGCAGATTGAGGTGCTGCGCGGCGCTGCCTCGTCACTTTACGGCAATGTGGCACTGAATGCCGTGGTCAACATCATCACGAAGGATGGTGGAAGCGTCGACGGGCTGAAAGCCACCGTTGGCGGTGGCAACTACAACACATACAAAGCCGACCTGCTCTTTGGAAAGCAGCTAGTAGGCACGAGCATTCTGGCCTGGGGCTCGATCTACGGCTCAAAGGGCACGCGCCACGACATCGCTGCCAACGACCCGACCGACGCATACGGCATGATTCCTGCCGACGGTTACATATACACCAATGGCTACAACGGGCTGCCGGCCTACGACCTGGGTGTCTCGCTGCGTTGGAAACACTTGGACTTCCAGGCCTGTCACCAGTACAGCAAGCGTGTCTATACCTACAACAACCTCTTCTTTACTTCCACCTACAGCTATGACAAGTATGCCACCATCGACGGCGTACAGCCAGGCCGAGGCGTGTCATCCACAAATGCCCAGCTGAAATACTCGGACAGTTGGAAGAACTTCTCATTAGAATTAGGTGCCAAGTTCAACCACGAAAGCACCATGCTCTACAACATGCCGGGTGACACCGTGCCTGCCTTCCTCTCGAACGTTGGAGGCATGCTTGAATGGAAGGACGAATACTTCAACCCAGACAGCATCTTCATGCAGAGCGGATTGATACAGATGCAGAGCTGGAAAAATCTCAATTACGGTGCCGACGTTAAGGGAATTTACGAGTACACCACGCCGCGATTAGGGCGAGGCAGCCTGATGATGGGTCTGCAATACGACTATTTCGATATGTACTACAACGACTTTAGCCTTGGCGACCACTACAACCGCATCATCATCAAGACCGCCAACGACCGTGTCACAACCTTCAAGAACAACCACGAGAGCAACCTTTCGGGCTTCTTCCAGTTGAAACACCAGTTTGGCGACTACCTAATTGTGAACGCCGGACTGCGTTACGACCACAAGCAGCGCTATACCGACACGTCGAAAGATGTGCTGTCGCCTCGTGTAGCATTGGTGTGGACGCCCACCACAAGCATGAGCTACAAGCTGTCCTATGCCCGTTCATTCGTCGATGCGCCATACTTCTACCGTGTCTCCTCGGTCATCTATCAGGGCAATGAAGACCTCGCACCGCAGTATCTCAACAACGTCCAGCTCTCGGCCATGCTCACCTTCCCTGCCATCCACAGCCGGTGGGAAGCCAACATCTTCTACAACAACGTGCAGGACATCATCAATATGAGTTTGGGCAGCTACGACAACAACGGCACGGTGAAAACCTTGGGCATGGAACATGTGTTCTCCTACGCCACGCCGGGTTTCAAGGCACGCGCCACCGCCTATTTGCAACGGGTGATGGAGTTGGAGACCTACGTCGGTGAGGGCCATTCGCTCTACTCCGTGCCTAACGTCACTACCCACTTACAACTGTCAAAGCAGTTGATACCAGGTTTCTGGATCATTGGCAAGGGAATCTTCACCTCAGAACAGAAGTTCATGTATGTGAGTGGCATGACCTACCGAAACGGCGAGTCCTTGCAAGGTAACATCATCAACCTGCCAGCTACCTTCCTGCTCGACCTCGGTGCCCGCTACTCATGGAACTGGCTCGAAGCGTCGGTCAATTGCCAGAACGTCTTGAACCACCAGTACCGTCTCGGTGGTGACCGCATCCCGGTGCTGCAGCAGGGTACCACCCTCCTCGCCACCCTCTCCGTTCACCTCACAAAATAATTCCCAAATTCCTGAACTCCCAAACTCCTGATCTCCTCTAAAAATGCCCCCCTCTTATCCACTATCCGAAGCCCAATACGGTATCATCTTAGACTGGATCCAGCACCCGCAGCTCACGCAGTACAACGTCAGTGGCTGCTATACCTGTCCAGCTACAATAGATGCTGAGAAGCTCTATCGGTGTCTGCAAGTGGTGGTGGAGCGGCATGACATCTTCTATACACGCATAGTAAACGAGGGTGACCATTTCAGCCAGCACATCGACCGCAGCCAACACATCGAACTGGGCTATCACGAGACAACCGACGAGGACTTCGACACTTTCAGAAACCACTTCGTGCGGCCCATCAACATCTTCAGCGACACACTCATCCGCATGGCGATCGTCAAGACCCCACAGCACACCTGTTTACTCATCGACGGCAGCCACTTGATCATCGACGGGCTGTCCTGCCACCTCATCTGGCATGAGCTGGCCGACACCTATACCACCTCTCATGTACTCCCACGCTCGGCCGAAGGACGCTTGCAAGGCAAGGACTCCCAAACTCCTGAACTCCTGAACTCCCGCGCTCCTGAACTCCCATTCTCCCTCTACGTCTCACAAGAGCAGGAGCAACTCCAAACGGAAGCATATAAGAAAGCTTCCGAATATTATCAGACGGAGTTCGAGGGCTACGCCATGACCCGCATAGCGTCGCGACGGTCTGAAGCCGTTGGTACGTTTCAGCGTGTCAGCACCTCGATGCCCAAGAACGATGTGGAGCAGTATTGTCAGGCTCACGGTGTCACACCCAATATCGTGTTCATGGCTGCCTATGCTATCACGCTCAGTGCTTTCTCCGGAGAGCAGCGCGTGGGGTTCTACAGCGTAAACCACGGACGCAACGACCGGCATTGGCGCAACATCATCGGCATGTTCGTCAAGACCGTACCCTTCAAGGCCGACCTGACCGACGGTAATCTGCTCGTGACCGACTTTATCCGCAGCTTCAAGCAGCAGATGATGAACAACATACGCCACGGCATCTACCCCTTCAACCGTTTCTGCCGTCAGCACAACTGTCAGCCGGAAACCTCGTTCAACTTTCATGTCACGACGCGTACCGTTGCCATTGCCGACACCACGGCCATTGCAGAGCAGTACTACAGCGGACAGACTGCCGACAGCATCGCTGCACAGGTATGGGATGACGGTGACAGCTACCAGATACTGATCGACTACAACGACCAGCGCTATGACCTATGGCTCATACAACAGATGGCCGACACCATCCGTAGCATCACCGAGAACATCATGTGCCATCCCGATGCTACGCTTGCCACCCTGCCGTTGGTGTCCTACGATGAGGCCCGCCATATCCTCGAAGTGAGCACGGGCGAACAACTGCCGACACCTGCCGACTACGAACACGACTTCGTTTCCATGTTCCTTCATCAGGTGCAGCAGACACCAACGGCCATCGCCTTAGTCGACCATACGGGCAGCCTGACCTATGAAGAACTCGACCAGCGCTCATCGCAGCTTGCCCGATACCTCGTTTCTGAGAAAGGCGTTATGGTTGGCGACCGTGTGGTCATCATGCTGCCACGCAGTAAGGATTTCATGGTGGCAGTCATTGCCGTGATGAAGGCTGGTGCATGCTATGTACCTATCGACATCAATTATCCTAACGAGCGAGTACGCTACATCATCACCGACTGTGATGCCCGCTGCATACTGACCTCGCTCGGCCCGCAGGGACACTTGCCAGAGCAAGAACTCTTAACTCTAAACCCTGAACTCTCCCCCCTCCCTGCCTACATCATCTACACCTCCGGTTCCACTGGTCAACCCAAGGGTGTCGTCATCTCCCATAGTGCCTTGGCCTCGTTCATCCGTACCTGCCGACACACCTATCAGCTCACGTCGGACGACCGGATTCTCTGCCACGCCAGCTTCAGCTTCGATGCCTCTGTCGAAGACCTCTTCCCCATACTTACCTGCGGTGGTGAACTACACATCATGGACGAGGCCATGCGTACCGACCTACCCGCCATCAGTACCTACATTGAGGAACATCATATCACGGGCGGCAACTACACCACTGCCTTTGGCGAATTGTTACTCATGTCCTATCCTGAGCTGCCCCTTCGCTATATCACCCTCGGTGGCGAGCGTCTCGACCGCATGCCACAGGGCCTCACCTGCCGTTTCTTCAACTCATACGGTCCCACAGAGTTTACCGTCGATGCCACCTTCTGGGAAGCCCCCGAAAACCAACTTCAACTATCAACTATCAACTATCAACTATCAACTATCAAGGAAACCACTCCCCCTATCGGTCGTCCTGTCTGCGACTGTCAGGCACTTGTACTCGATTATTTCGGTCGTCTCCTGCCCTTGGGCTGTCCGGGTGAGCTCTGTCTCTCCGGCCCGCAGATAGCCGACGGCTATTGGAAGCGTTCTGAGCTCACTGCCGAACGCTTCGTCGACGGCAAGTTCCGAACTGGTGACTTTGTGCGTTGGAACGAAGAGCGTCAGTTGGAGTACATCGGGCGTCACGACCGTCTGGTAAAGCTCAATGGTTTCCGCATTGAGTTAGGCGAGATTGAGGCTACCATCATGGCGCGCCCCAACATCGTTCAGGCCGTAGTACTCGTCAGGGAAGTGAACGGAAACGAGCGTCTCTGCGCGTGGTTCACCGCTTCCCAACTGGTAGACACCGCAAAGCTAAAGGCATCACTCAGCCAGTCGATGCCTCATTACATGGTTCCCACCATCTACCAGCAGATTGATGCCATTCCCCTGACAACCAATGGAAAAATCGACACTCTTGCACTCCTCAACTCCTCAACTCCTGCGCTCGGTCAAAGGACGCTTGTAAGGCAAGAACTCCTCAAAGAAGAGCGTATCCTTCACGACATCATATGCGAGACACTGGATCTTGGGGCCGTCAGCATCGATGCTGACCTCTTCTCCGACCTCGCCCTGACCTCGTTGCAGGCCGCCGGCGTAGCCTTCAAAGCCATGAAGCAGGGGTTGAACATCAACGTCTCCACCCTCTACAGTGCACGTACCATCCGGCAGGTCATAGCCGCCTCCTCCCCCCAGCTCTTCAAGTGGATAGACAACTCACCTCAAGAACTCCTGCAATCCTCAACTCCTGAACTCCTCGCCAAACCCATTATGCTGCTCATCAGCGGCTACGTGCACCTACATCCCAAGTTCGATGCCTTCATCGATATCTTCCACGACCGCTTCAACATCTTCGCCATTGAGTCGTTCACCGAGTTCTTCCGCGATGGTCGTCCCGTGTCCTACAACTATCTCATGGAACAGTATACCGCCATCGTCAACCGTGAACTGTGCGGCAAGCACATTAGCCTCATCGTGGGCGAGTGCTACGGTAGTGAGCTCGCACTCCTCCTGGCCGACAGGATCAAGGAGCAGTTCGACCATCCGCGCGTTCTCGTCCTTGACGGCATCTACCGTCGCTCCGATGTCATTGAGGAGGTGCCAGAGAGTGGCAGGGACAACGAGACACTCGTCGAGTACACCCGCATCAGCAACGAGCTTGCCCTTCAACTGCCCGAACCGCTCTACGACGGCGAGGTGCTCTTCTGTTATGCTGGCACTATCCCGCCCTACCGTTCGTCCGAGTTCCCCGATCAGCTGCTCACGCCTGCCGAGCAGGAAGAGTTCCGTGTGTTCAGCCACGAGAACCACGAATTGTGGCGGCAGCACTATCCCCACGCCAGTTTCTACCGCTTAGACCACCACCACTATGAGTTTCTGTCGCGTGAGAATCTTCTCGACGTCGCACAGGTACTAAAGAATCACTGGAATTTATAGAAAACGACTGCGTATACAGTCCATATAAGGCGTGAGCTGCTTGGCAAACCATCGGCCCCAGCGGTTCACACTGTTACGGCAGTAGGTCACGATAAGCCGGTGCCGGGCTCGTGAGATGGCTACATAGAACTTACGAGCCTCCTCTTGATCCCCACCATTGCGTGTGTTGGCATAGATACTTGGATATTTGCCTTCTACGGCATCGAACACAATGACCGAATCGAACTCCAGGCCTTTCGCCTTATGCACTGTCGAGACAAACACGCGCTCATTGATGACGGAAGATCCACACAGATCAGCCTCCTTCATGGTCGACAGATCCTGTATGTGTCGGTGCAGCTGCTCGGCAAGAAGGTGTCCGCTCTCTGCCGTCATTAGTTCCTGCTCTACATACCTTATTACATATAACAGCTTCGGTTCCTCGGCTAAGACTCCCATTTCCCTCAAACGATGATAAGTGTCCTCCATCATCTTAGCAAGTGATACCTCCCGATACAGCGAAGCCCTGTCATCACAATACAACCGCCCGTAAACACTGCGTAGCTTCTCGGCAGTACGCTGGTGGCGTGACACAAACTCCAGCTGTCGCCCTACGGTTTCGCGTCCTCTCTGATAGCAGTCCTTTGCCAAGCTCAACGTGGCGAGGATATCGTCATTGGCCAAGTGCGAGTTCTGTCCTTCCAATCCCAACTCCTCAATGAGCGACTTCAGCTTGTAGCTGCCCAAACGCGGTCTCAGCTGTCGAGCCAGCTTCAGCGTATCGTAGTAGCAGGACCACAGCACATTCATTTGGAACTCAGGTGCATAACGGTTCATCTGGAACGCCATGATCTGGTAGTCGAACGTCGCGTTATGACCTAACAGTTCGCTATCCTCAGCAAAACGCACAAACAGTTCCAGTGCCTCTCGGTGCGACACATGGGGCTGACATCGGTATTCCTCTACCAACGGGTTCGCCACATCGCCCAGCATCACGGGTATCTCGCGTTCAGTCTCTACAAAGAGGTTCAGCTCGTCCACTACCTGTCCCTGCCTCACCCTGACGGCTGCTATCTGCACCACATCGTCGTCAGCCACGCTGAGTCCCGTCGTCTCGGTGTCGAAAACCACGAAGTCCTTTGTCTCCCACGCCTTTACAAACTCGGCCACGTAGGTCGATCCGTCGTAGTCGATAAAGTCTGTGGGGGTGATACCCAGCTCCATCATAGCCCTGACAAACTGTCGTGAGGCAGAGTTGGAACTGAAGATGCGCATACCTGTGAGGACCTGAGACCATGCAACAAAGTTCTGCTCCATCGATAGCACACTGAGATGAGCCAATAGCAAACGTACTGCAGGTGTAGAAAAAAGGTCGGTACCCGAGACCTTGAAATGTGGCACCTGTAATCCTGTCAGTGCCGCGCTCACCTCGTCGGCATCGCTGTTGAACGCCACGACCACTGCCACCGTCTCATCAGAATGTTCTTCGTAGAGCTGCTTCACCGTGCGCGCCACCATATTCACCTCGTCGACATTTGTCTCAGCATCCATCACGACCAAGTCTCCAGGGTGTGGCGCTGTCGTGTTCTGCGTAGTAGGCAACATCTCGCGACTGATGCCCAACTGTTGTTCTCCGTAGTCGTTGAACACGTCAAGCAGGTATTGCGGTGAGCGGTAGTTCTGGTAGAAGTTATGGAAGCCCTCCGCGCCGCAGCGCTGTCGCAGCAGTTCCAAGGTGTCGGTCTGTGCCCCCATAAACGAGAAGATTGCCTGTTGTGCATCACCAAGGTAGACCACCGTGGCATCCTTCTCGGTAAAAAGGTTGACGATAGCCAACTGCAGCGGGTTCAAGTCCTGCACCTCGTCCACCTGTATCCAGCGGTAGCGGCGATAAGCGGATGCTGTATTGCCAGTCATCTCGTCGTATGCCCGCAACAACAGGTCCTCGAAGTCCAAAAGATCGTTTGCGTTTTTGTAGCGTTCGTAACAGCGTGCGGCATATAGGGCTTCGAGCGTCCATGCAGCCTCCGTACTCAAAAGTGCATGCTCATCTCGGTAGAAGTCGGCATGCTTATAAAGGTTTACTGCCGAGTTCCTTGCATACTGAAGTCCGAAGGCAGTACACAACTCCCGCAGGGAAGAACCTGAGAGTGCCTCGCGATGGACCATCATCCTGCTGGGATAGCCCTTGCTGCACTGGTACATCAAGTGCTGCAGGTTGATGACCTGCGAATAGCGCTGACGGTGCTTTGCCTCGCCTAATACTTTCAGTTCGTCCTCACCTAAGAAGTCGGCAATGATGCTGATAGACATATCGGTGTCGATGATGGCTGTCGTCTCGGGCACGATGCCTTGTTCGAACAGGAAACGTGAACAGAAGCGGTGCACATTTCCCACGAACAACTCGTCATGAACACTGAACCTTGATAGGATTCGCTCCCGCATACCACGGGCTGCACGGTTGGTGAAGGTAAGGCATGCCATATCGCTCAACGGAACGCCTTGCTGCCTTGCCCTTACGATGCGCTCGGCCAGCACGGCAGTCTTGCCACAACCGGGAGGTGCCAGCACCAAATGCTGTCCTCCAGTTATGCGGATGACCTCTTCCTGTTCCTTGTTATACTCCGTCATGCATCTCCCATCATTATCTTACCACCGTCTTCCTGCCATCGATAATGTAACAACCCTTCTTGATAGTGGATAGTGGATAGTTGGTAGTTGATAGTTTGCGTCCTTGCAAGTCGTAGACGATAAGCGGTTTCTCGTTTTCTCCATCTCTCATTCTCTCATCTTCAACAATCTCTGTGGTGGTGCCTATATGTATCTTGAAAGGCTGAAGGTAGCTGCCCACCATGTCACTGCTGAACGTTAGGGACTCCTGAGCCGTAAAGGTCTCGCCTGTCGACAATTGCGTCACCAAAAGACTGAGGGGAACAGGTTCCTCACCGTAAACCGTCAGGTATAGCCTGTCGCCCACCTGCCGGCTAACGCCTCGCAGTTCGGTATCGGCCATAGCCTCTATACAATAGTCGGAGGCATCCAAGATGCTACCGTCCATAACAACTCGTGCGGTGATGTTCATGGTGTGAGGGTAGCGGTGATGGAGCACATGAGCCCCATGAGCCCTATTAGCCCCATTAGCCCTATAGGAACTATATCGTGCAGCGAATTCCTCGCAGCCCAACAAGGTATTGGACAGATTCAAGGCAGAATGATCGAAGTTGTAGGCAAGCTGCTTTGTCGCGACCGACTTATAGAGATAGCCGGCACCAGGACTCAGCAGGCTGAGCGTCCCGTGCCAGTCGCCCTCGGCATACTCTGCAAATCCCGTCTGACCTACGATGCAGTCGCCTTCCTGGGCATTGCCAATCACACCGAGCGGCATGGCTTCATCATGCGGATAGCCCACCCAGTTCCAGCCTGCCATCAGGCTGATGGGGTCAGCAGAATCGAAATGGAATCCCTTGAACGCCCAACTGACGGCCTTCGTGGTCTCGACCTTATAGCCCACGCCCGGCTCTAACGCCCAGACATTTCCTACGAAGCCCAACTGCGGATCGTTGATCAGCTCCTCGGTATGACTGAGCACGCGGTTCAGCCCTTCGGTCTTTCCCACAAGCAACAGCGCACTGCTCAGAAAGCCCGATACCCAGTTCCAGCCTTCGGCCAGCTCTATCGTCTGGTAGGTATCGCCCTCAACGGGCACGATGCCATCGTCGGTCACATCCGCAGCCCTTGCTCCTATACAGAAGCATAGGAAACCGATTACCATTGCGAAACGACTTATACCAATTAGTCTAATCATAATCATTCGATGCTGCGGCCACACTCGCCTACTCATCATTTCTGCAAAATTACACAAAAAAGAAGAAACAAGCAAATTTTCTGTTCATTTTTTGCAGACTCCAGATTTCGGAGATCACGGATAACCCCAGAATGCATTCGATGCACCTGCAGCGGTGTAGAATAAACAAATCCCCACTTAGCAGTCATCAAGCTAAGTGGGGAAATTGTTTTATCGATAATACTATAATGTTTTACTCGCTGAACCACGAGCTGGGGATGCTTGTGCGCTCGTTCATCCAGTTGGTAGTGGGGTCGACGGCAATCATCATTGGGGCCTCGCCGGTTTTAGGGAACGAGACGGTGTACATTTGGCCATCCTTACCATTGGCACGGAAAGTGATGTTATTAGCGTCGTAGTTATAATCGGTAACCTCGAACTCTGCCAAGACTTTTGTGTAGTCGATGGTGCCCTGCGTGTTGTACATCGTGGTGGTGTTGTATTCTGACTGACTCTTTACCCACTTTGTGCTGCCGATAACCAACTCAAAGTCAATCGTACCGCCCAGGGCGCGGATAAAGGCCTTGGTAGGAGCGGAGGTAGTGCTGATAATCTCATCGCTGGTTTTCACACCATTCTCGGTTATTACTTTATGGGTATAGACAGTGTATTCCTCAACATCTACTACTACATCGTTAAAGTCGAAGTCGCCGATGGCACCCAGGTCTTCAATCATATAGCGCTTGGCGCGAGCGGTGGTCACCTCGTACTGGTTCTCGGTGATGATAGACTCCTGAGGAATGTCGGGATTGCCAACGACGGCCAGCACGACATCGTTGAAGTCGTCATCGCCACGCTGGGGAGCAGGATTGATAATATCCTCAATACCGATATACTTCACCATGGCGTTCTCCTTCAGTTCGATACCATTCAACTCGGGCTTGATGCCTTCGGGAATGTCAACATAGACGGCACGGCCATTGGTAGTTCCGCAGGGAGCCGGGAAGGCCTTACCTTTGGAGGCGCTGACGGGGGTATGGTCGTAGATGTTGTCAATGTACACCTCGACGGGGGTACCGACAGGAGCCTCGATGTAGACACCCCTCATGTTGATGGGACTACCGTCGCCATAAGCCGTGTCCTTCAACATACCGTTGATGGTCTGGAAGTTGACCCAGTCCTTGCTGAACACGATGACGGGATCCTGATCGCCCACCTTCACCTTCAGGTCAAAGGTCAGACAGCCGCCACAGAACAGCGGGAAGATGTAGAACCCACTGGCCGGAGCCACCAGGACGGCAGGTTTTCCGTTCTGCTTCGTCTTTTCGGGAAGCGCATTGACCATGGCATCAAGCAGCTGGCCGTTCTTCTCGACACCACCGGGAATCTGAATCTCAGAATACAGCCAGCTGGCATCCTTGACAGTCGTCTTGATTTTCGACACATCGCCCCAGTCGATACCCTGGTCCAAAACCTGAACATTGATGGAGGTGAATGCACGGGTAGCCAATTGAGCTTCGCCGGTCGTGAAGTCCCACGACTGATTGGAACTAATCTCACCATACTTAGCTACGAAACTATTGGCATATGCCTCTTTCTGTACTTCCTCGTAAGAGGGAATCGTCTTATCCTTTACGCAGGATGATAATGTAGCTAATAAAACCAAGCTTACTGGAAGAACTAATGAACGGATTTTCATGTATATAAAGTTTACAAATTATAATTATTCTGCAAAAGTACACAAAAAAGAAGAAACAAGCAAATATTCTGTGTATTTTTTTGCCGTCGCCCCAGCTGTTGATAGAATTTCTTCCTTAGATTTAGTTACCCACCTACTTCTTCATCAGTGTCCACGTGTCATCTGTGTCGTAAATCGTTGACAGGGTAGAATTGAGATGTGTGAACTGCGTAGTCGATGTGGTGAATGTGAAAGAGGTCACGCCGTCGATGGTCACGGTACCGTTTTCGCTGCCGAAATGATTGGTGGTGGTGCCATTTTGCACTTACTTATTCTTCCTGTTCATAATAATATGAATAGTCGATACCTTTCATGAAGATTTCACGATCGTCAATACGGTCTGTCATTGCCCCTTGGAGCAGTGACTTGATGGCACGGGCATCCGTCGTGCTCTGCTTCATTGCTGCCAGATACGTCTTCTTGTCTATCTTGCTCCAATCTACACAAAGCTTCAATCGCTTCTTGAAGATGAGGTCGAGCCAGATGCGGGTGCTTCGTCCGTTGCCCTCCATAAAGGGATGGGCCACGTTCATCTCCACATATTTATTGACGATCTCATCGAAAGTGGTCTCTGGCATACCTTCGATAATTCTCAAATTCTGCATCAGGTATTCAGCACGACAAAACAGCGTGCCGTCCTTCCAGATAGTCTTGGTACGTATCTGCCCAGCAAAATCATAAAGGCCACCGAAGAGATAGGCATGAATCTGCTGCAAGCACTCAACGGTTCCTGGCTTCATGCTGTCAAGCAGACCGCTCTCGATGAGTGTGTAGGCCTTCTTCTTGCTCTGTCCGTCGAGACTGTTGTCGCTATAGGTAAACCAGCTGAGGAAGGCGTTGGCACGATTGTTGGGATAATGCTGAGCTACCGTCTGCACGCATGCTGCATCCAGGGCATCTGCGAATCGTTGCTTACCATCGGGGGCTTGGAACTTGAAGTCGTGAGTGACACTCACGAGTTGAACACCATCGCCTGTTAATTTCTTTTTCAGCCATCGCCAATAATTACCAGCCTTCACATAGTCATCCTCGTCGTTGATGGCACGCACGATGTCTGTGGCAGCAAACCACCACTTCGAGTGCTCCTCGTCCCATACGGCGCGCACCTCACGGTCGTTGAAGAATCTTATCGACTTTTTGCTCATAACATTGTTTTGCGCATTACTTCCTTTGTGTTGTCAGTTCTTGATACATTTTGAATAGTTCTGCCACGCACTGGCTCTCGGTGAAGGTGCTCTTGACGGGGAAGCCGTAGGCAGCCATCACGGCACGGTCGTTGTCCTGATGGGCACGGCGCAGTTCTACGGGCATGGTAAGCTCGTCGTAGAGGTTGGCCAGAGAAGAGTAGGGATAGAGGGCCCGAGCATCGAGGATGGCCTGTGCCGTCTGTTCTATCTTTGCCTTCTGTTCATCTGTGGGATTTGGCCAAGGGAAGTTGTTGTAGACCACATCCTTTGAGTAGCGATAGCGCATTTCTAAACGTCCATCGTCTTTGGCTTTCGTTATTTTTTGCAAAGATACTAATTTTTTTTGACATACCAAATCATAAAGGGTAAAAATAGAAAGTTGCGAAAATGATTACCAGAATCCGCAAATATTGCAATATTGCATTGCATTTCATTTTTGCGGAAATTGAAGGAGGTAGAAAATGGGTAAATAATAGGTAAATTATAATATAACTTATTAATATATAGATACTTATACTATATTTACTCTCTTTCTCATCTTTTCTCCCTATGACCTAAAAACAAAAGCAATGCAATAATGCAATACTACGAGTAAGCGAGAGCAGAGCCCGCTCGAGCTTACTCGCTTGTTCCCGAAGGGTCTCAAGAAATCTTATTTGAGCATAGCCGAGCGTGAGCAGTATCGACACGTAGTGTCAATACGCGAGTGGCATAACCAAGTGATTTCCTACGAGATTCTTTCTTTGGCAAGCGGACAAACGTCGAGCTACGGCTCGTCGATGGTGAGATTACGGCTCGCGGCCCACGAGATTACGGCTCAGGCATACCTCAACCAATGACAACCAGCATAGTCTTCGAGGAACTCAGTTTCTGTATACCAGTCATAACTGTTTTCTCTCGTATGACCAATCATATTTCTCTTTGAGTCATAAACGACCCAATGTGTTGACGGCCTTCTACTGGCTGTTGATGCTGTTTGTTTTTTCACTACCTCTTTATCTTTTCTTCCGAAAGAGTCGCAATACCCCGACTTGCGTTATTCGGAACTATTCATAGCGCTGGTATATACCTGGGGAATGATTGAAATTTATGAGATCGTACTCACGTTTTTTGGTGTCCATAGTGATAATGACGAACTTGCCATGCTCTTGTGCATCATCCCACTGAAGCAACTGTCTGGTTTCAAGTGGTGGAGAGCCACGCTCTACGTGCGAGGATTGATGTTGATGGCACCTGCCAGAACGACTTTGTCAAGGGACAGGTGCTGAAGTGGCGAAACCGCCTACTTCGGGAATCAACGCCCGATTGGGATACAAAGTCGACGAGTTTGTTGAACAAAGTCGACGAGTTTGTCGAACAAAGTCGACGAGTTTGTATGACAAAGTCGACGAGTTTGTATCTTAAGACAGGCTCCATTGATGATGAAGTTGCTAAAAAAGGGGTTCCGCAGTGACAGAACATGCGGAACCCCTTGATAGTTCTAAAAAATGTACTCGGTAGGATGCTTACTTAGTAAGAGACTTTTTGCCGTTCTTAACGACGATGCCCTTGAACTGGTTAGAAACACGCTGACCAGCGAGGTTGAATGTAGCGGTAGAAACGCTGCTCTTATTCACTACGCTGCTGATGCCATCCTGTTCGGGATCGGTACCGAAGATGTATGGGTCGGTGCCGGCACCTTCCTTCACGTAGAAGTTATCAGCGCCAGTCTCGTTAATCAGGTTCTCATAGGTCTTGCCTTCGTCAAGAGTCTCGTCTTTCAGATACCACTGAACGTCGGTAATCTCATAGTCGCAAGCCGCCTTGATCTCAGCCATGTTGAAGGCGATACTCTGCATGCCGTCTGCCTCATTGGGAACAGTGAAATCATACTCGAAGTCCTGCCAGTCCTCAGTGAAGTTTACATCGCCAATAGCTCCCCAGTGCAGGTAAGCGCCAGGATTGCCGTGACACTGTGTAGTGGTCTTAGCCTCGACAGAAGACTTATACTTGAACTTCAGAACAGTTTCCGTGCCCTTAGCAAGCGTGCGGTTAGCAACAATGAAGAACTGGTTGTCCCAAGGCTGACCCTCGCCGACTTCCTCCTCAATGGGATTACCGTCGTTGTCGGTTCCACGCCAATCGCGCTCCTGACCATGTACGACAATTGCGGTCTGGTTGGTTACGATATCAATAGGATCGGGCTCATCAAACGGTGTACCCTCAACAAGCTCAAACATCATATAGTTGTACTCGGTGTCAATCTGAATCTTCCAAACGCCAAGGCCGGGAAGATCGAGTTTAGCATTTGTAGACGGAGCATACTCAATCCACTTGTCGGCAAGAATCTTGCCCTGAGGCTTCAAGGTTGCGCCCTTGAAGGCGGCATCGTCGCCACGGGTGGTAGAGATCATCACCTGAGAAACGTAAGTGGAAGCGTCGCCAGCTACACCAACGGTGGCCTCCAGGTATTCTTCAGCATTCTCGGCGAACTCAACAGCATTGTCCAGATTATCGTACGACGTTGTGGTTTCGGGGTTGATACCCGAAACGAAGTAACCCTCGTCAAGTTTCAGATACTGCCAGGAGAGGTCGTCGAAATAGAAGTTGTTGGGCGTGCGGCCATTAGTTTCATCAGAGTTCAGGTTGAATGCCAAAGACCATCCGTTGGCTGTATTGTCATCGAAGGTGAACTCTTTATCAAAGGTCTGCCACTCTGTGGTGAAATTGACATCGCCAAAAGCCTGGTAGTACAGATAGTCAGAAGGATGCTGTTTGTGAATCTGGGTACCTGCCGAGCATGCTACATCAGCCTTATAGCGGAACTTGATCTTAACCTTTGTACCGGATTTCCAACCCTGAGGAGACTGAATCCAGAACTGGTTTGCCCATGCAACAGAATTTGCATCGCTTTCATCAACGGGATTAACCTCTGTGACATGAACTACGAAAACATGGTTCGATTCATTTCCTGCTTCTGCTTCGATGTCAGCGGGGAAAGGACGTGCTCTGGGACTATCAGAATTAATAACGCTCTCCTGGAAATTCTTACCCATGGTCAGAGACCATGCGCAGATTTCTCCAGTACGGTCACCACGCCAGTTGATGTTAATGCCATCAGTCTCCTCAAGCGACCATGCAGGCCATGCTGTTTCAGCATCACCATTGGTAATAGCCTCAAGCCACTCCTTCGGTCTCTGGTTGGCCTTCAGCTTGTGATAGACGACGAGGCTCTGCCATTCGATGGTAGCAGCTGAAGCACCGGGCTGGGCAATAAGATCGCACTTTGAACCGCCAACACCACTATACTCCCACTCTACCTCAACGAAGTCATCACTCTGAGGAATAGCGACAGAATTATTCAGTGCGTTTTCTGACCAGCTCCAACGCATGTCAACATTGATGGTAGCATCTTCTGATGCCTTAACCTTTGCTACTACTTTGTAGGTCTCGTCAATCACTGTCGGAATACCTGTAGCAATGAAATACTGGTGCCAATATGGGCCAGCACCCGTTACCTTCTGATACTCTGTACCATTAGAGGTAGAAGTTGTACCAACAGATTCCTCACCGTCTTTCCATTTGCCGTCACCGTCACCGTCAAGATTTTCCTGAGTTTCATAACGGTAGTCGGAACCGAAGTCGGTCATGCAACCATTGTCAAACTCAGGTACATACCCCATCACGTAGAATGGGAAACCAGTGTAAGTGGAATAGTCAATCGTGAAGACCTCTTCCCACTGCTGCTGTGCCTTTGCTCCCAGGAAGCATGCCAAGAGAGCAACAAGAGTAAATAATTTCTTCATAATGAATAATGTTAGTTAATAATAAAGGTTGTTTATAAAAAATGTAAATAGAATTCTTTCAATAGGAGTGCAGAAGTTCTGGAGTGCAGGAGTGCAGGAGTGCAGGAGTGCAGACAATAGTTCTACTGGTCATTCGTCTGTACTCCTGTACTCCATAGTTGCTACTTCCCACTGAGTGCATCGCAGAAGGCCTTGTAGGTAGCCGTGCGCACCCAGTCGTTAGAAACCTTAGTCCAAAGCCCAACGGGATCCGACGATGTGTCGACCATATTGCCCTTGCAAAGTCCTGCCTGCTTCTCCTTGGGAATCGTGTTCATATATGTCTTGATGACAAAGCCATAGTAGTCGGCCAGCTTCTGTCGCTGTTCATCGGTAATGTCCTTAGCCGCAACATTCGCGCCCGATGCATCCTGATACTTGATGTCAAAGTTAGAGAGACGAATCAGTTTGCCTGTAATAGCCAGATTGGCAAGGAAGGAATTGAACGATGTCTGGTTGGCAGCCTGCTTGTCTGCATCCTCACTATAGGTGAGATTCAGTTCGGCATTGATACCATCGATAATGGCACCATTAGCCTCCCACTTTTTGATCCAGTACTTGAGGCTCTCAAGTCTCTTCTGGTCTTCAAGTCCTGTCTCACAGATGAAGAACTTCAGCTCTTCAGCTTTGCCGCCATGCTTTTCAAATGCAGCCCTTGCCACCTTTGAAACCGTGGCTCCATAAAGCTCACTTCCCGTAAGGGTTCCTTCCTCAAGATAATCCTGCCAGAACACCTTGTCGGTAGAGTGCTTCAGGTCAAGAATGCCACTCTCTATTTCAGCCTTGGAATCGAGAGGCTTGTCAATGAGGTCGAACGACTTGATACGTCCGGCATTGGCTTCCATCAGACCGTCACACCACTTATTGAGCGCATAGCGAATGGTATCGTTCATCTCCTGTTTGGTCTGGTCGCGGTGATTATCTGGCGTATGGGTGACCTTGACATTCCGGATATAGAGAGTAGCGTTTACGTTACCCTCAATCATCAGATAGCCTTCCGTCGCACCTTCTGCAGGCTCTGCCTCCACCTTGATTGTCTGCCATGACTCAGGTCTGATGGTGTACTTCCTGGCCTCTTTACCAGACATAATCTTATTGTCGGCAAAAGTACAGTTTATGCTCTCATCGTATTTCTCACTACTCTTTACAGTAAAGGTGATGGTATAATAGCCATGAGGATCGACATCAAAGCCTTCAATGATATAAACCTTTGATCTGGTTGGAATCATAAGGGCATTGCCATTGCTGTCGTAGTTCTTGACAATAGCCGGTTTGCCTCTTTTCGCCGTACCCGTAAAGGTATCTATCGTAGAGTAGTCGATTTCCTTGTCGTCAATAGGAAGCACCTGGACTTCAACAGGGGCAGTGAGCGTTGTAAACCAGTCGTCAGGCTGTTGGTCGTTGGCAACAATTGGACTGCCATACACCTCACCACCAATTTCTTCCATATGGCCAAGTGCATCCTTCAAAGCCATGAAGTTCATGTAGCCCTTCTTACTGACATAGGCAGACGGCATGAAAGAGTTGCCGAAAGCAACACCGTTGAAGTTTGTGATTGCAGCAGCGTGGTCCAGCGCCTGCTTGTTGAAGTCGGTCAACTTAATGGCGGCATCAACTCTCATATTTGGATACTCAGCCTTGTTGATATATGACTTAACCGCATCCAGGTCAGCATAAGGCAAATCATAACTTGGATCGGGTTGGGCGGTAAAGCCATCTGTGTCATTATAGTCGGCACAGGATACTACAAATGCTCCTGCAACCAGCAACATAAGACCGTTGTTCAAAATCTTATTCATAGTCTTTGCCTCCTATTATTTTACGTACTTGAAATCAAAAAATTCTTTCTTGTTCGACTCGCGCGTCTGAACGACAAGCGTATCAGTGGTAGACACCTGAATGTTCTTGTCGGCGAAATCGACGTTGTATGCCAGACGCAGAACGTCGCGCTGAACAAGCTCGCCGTTATTGCTTCCCCACTGGTAGTCCTTGTATTCAGCCTTCGCCGTACCTTTTTCAATGAACTCGCCGGAACCAGTAGCCGTTACATTCTCATCGTTGGTAGAGATGGTGCAGTTGTTGCCATTGAATCTGAGAATGAGGTTGCAAGATATTGATGCACCGGAGGTTTTGAACGAGACGGGGAAGATGGCTTCCGTCATGTTCTTGGTGGTAATGCCGCAAACTTCGTCGTACTGGTTTACCGGGTTCGAGGGATCCTGCTTGCTATAACGCTCGATATCGGAATTATAAAGGCTGAAGTCCTTGCGAACCACTTGGGTAGTCACTCCACCTTCAGTCACATTATCCACACCACGGCGGATATACTTGCCCTGCCAGGGATTCATATACTTCACACAATAGAGCACATAGTCCTTGGGCAACACATTCCAATCTGTTGAATTCGTACGAATAGGATTATCAAGACCAGATGTACCAGTAAGGATCTTGTCGATGCCATCTACGTCGGTCATGCGAAGAGGAATGACATAGTAGTTGTTAATGGCGTTGGGATCGTTGAAGAACGCATCAGTGAACTCTACCTCCACATAGCCGCGCGTATCACTATAATACGGAATAGTGTTTGACAAAATCCTGTAGTAGCTGGTCGGCAGCGGTCTTACGGGATCTGCGGGGTATCCACCATCATCAACGAAGAAGAGATTGTCACAGAGTGACTCATCCACTACTATACCGACATGAGCGTCACGTCCTTTGTAGGCGCCTCCCATAGTAGCCCATATACGGCACTTGTGGGCATTGTCGAGCGTATTGTCGTAAATATCGTTGCCAAGCACGAGCGTACGTACAGGGTTCTGGTATGCAAAGTAGGCTGTCGTGCCTCCATCATAGTCGGGGAAATCCTTATCTGCATTATAGCAAGACACACAAGTGAAAGAGAAGGTTCCCAAAGCTACACCATAAATATATTTCTTCAGTTTCATCATTGTCAACTGTTAATTATCAATTTTCAATTCTCAATTCTCAATTCCTCTTACCAGCCCTTGTTTTGCATGAGGTTGCTCCACAAGAGTACTTCACTATTAGGAATGGGGCCAAAGTACTGATAAGAAGCGTAGTTACGTTCTTCCACATCAATAACAGTGTATTTAAGATTGTCTGGCGCAGCGTCCTTGTTTGCGTCAATCTTTTCAATCTGCACACCTTTCACCGATTCATTGATGGGCATCTGCCAACGCCTTAAATCCCAGAAGCGCTTGTTCTCGAAACAGAGCTCAATACGACGCTCGTTACGAATCAAGTCACGCATTTTGGCCTGGTCGTTTGCACACTCATCAAGGTAGGGGTCGCCGACATAATCTCCATTCTCATCTGTACCGATTCCGCCACGCTCACGGATTTTCTTGATGACATCGTAGGCTGAGAGGCCTAAACCGGCACCATCGACTTTGGGACCCCATGCGTCGTTGGCAGCCTCGGCGTATGCCAGGAACAACTCCGTATAACGGATACGTGGGTAAATATGCGGCTGATTCGACAGGGAAGAAGAAGCGGCCGAGGCACCGGCATCACTGCGAAGGAGTTTCTTCATATAATAGCCAGTGCGTGTCGAGGCTGTTGTAGGATTGTTAATATTGTCATCATGTCCCTTACCCTCAGTAGTCGTCTCGTACGTGCCAGTTATGATAACAACACTCTTGAACACGGTGCCATTATAAATAATATCCTCTGCAAGACGCGGGTCACGGTCTTTATACGGATCCTGCGGGTCAAACATTGACCTCGAATCGGTGATAGGATAGCCGTTGCGCATGGGAAAAGCCTCGACAAGATTCTGAGAGGGGTTGACTTTGCCTTGACCATACAGCGACGGTGGGAAGTTGTCAGACTCCTGAGAGGCACCAGCTGATTCCCAGTCAGCACGCCAGAGGATTTCCGGCATGACACTTTTACTTGATGCCAGTTTTTCAGTATTCCTGTACCAGATATTACCTTCCGGGTCAAATTCGACATCCTTCAGCACATCAGCACATATTTTGGCTGCCTCTTCGGAAGTGACACCGCTTTGATCGCGGAATGCGGGACTTGCTGCAAGCAGGGCTGTCTGTGCCTTTACAGCAGCGGCAACCTTGCCAGAAACAAGGTTCTTTGCCATGTTACCAAATACGAGGTTGTAGCCAGCAAGCTGTGCGCCAAGATCCTGATACTTCTGAGGAATAGCCTCGTTATCATCAATATCAGCATACTGTGCGGGGAGAAGCTCTACAGCTTTGTCGCAATCGGCAAAAATCTGTCTTACACAATCGGCGAAAGAGGCACGTGGCTGGTTATAATCGGAGCTACCATCTTCCGGCTCGGTCAGCAAGGGTACGCCGTAGAGCTTGCCATCGTCGGCAAAGCCACCATGCGCCTGCAACAGATGATAATAGAGAATGGCTCGAAGACCATATGCTTCACCAGTCAAGCGGTCAATGAACATTTGCTGCTTGGAGGCTGCACTGGGAGCCCAGTTCACCTGATTGACGTACTTGAGGAAAAGATTGACATACTGGATGCCATCCTTACAATTGTTCCACTGTGACATCGGATTGTTCTCAGACGACCATGTACCAGTTGCCATCATCCTAAAGGTTTCGTCCTTCACGTTTGTTACAGCATCATCGGTAGCGACATCGGTCTGAGTAGTGGTCACGTATGGCAGACGATTGTAGCCGTAGATCAACAGACCATATACATAATTAGACTCTTGAACCATAGCCTCCAACTGTTTGGTGTTTTCATCGGCTGGCTCAAACATATCCTGACATGAGCAGAACATGAGGGCACCAATTAAATACAATATAATGTTTCTTGTCTTCATAAACTTCAATTAATTATTTAAGCGGTAGCCGCTCGGCGCTTTGCGACGCTTGCACGGCAAGAAATTATTCACTTTTCACTATTCACTTTTCCTTAGAAGGTTGCCTTCACGCCGAGGTTATAGAAGCGAGTTAGCGGGGCAGAGCCGACACTTGTCTCCATAATCTCACGATTCTTAGATATAGTGAGGAGGTCGTTACCATTAATGTAAACCGAGAGATCCTTGACGACCTTACCCATCAAATGCTTCGGGAAGTCGTAGGTAAGCTGTACCTTGCGGAGGTTAAAACGATCTGTGCTATACATCCAGTAGGTAGAGGCAACACCATTGTTAGCCACGCCGCTTGCACTCAGACGAGGATGCGTGGCATTCGGGTCGACAAAGCCAGTAATACGATACGGATCATCATCAGCATAGGTGTACTGTATGCGGTCGCGTACATTCACAGAGTACTTGTTGTCACCCTGCATATAATAGTAACTGTTGTTCTTCAGCGCGTATGCACCGAACTGACCATTACCCACCATAAAGAGCGTCCAGTTCTTATACTTCAGCGTTAAGTTCACACCGAGTGTCCAAGGAGCGCCATACGTACCCGACTTACCGAGATCCACTTGATCTTTGGTGTCTATTTTGCCGTCGCCATTCATATCTTCATACTTCAAGTCGCCAGGCATAATCTTGCCGCCAAGGTTAGATTTGACAACACCATCCTTATAACTGTACGGAGTCTTTGCTGTCGGATCGTAGTCAAAGTCATCAATCGTGTAGAAGCCCACGCACTTGTAACCGCGGATAGCATCGAGCGCATGGCCCTCTTCTTTCTGGTAGTCATAGTCTTTGCTTTCATCCTTCTTCCTCCACTCCGTGTTGAGATAAGTACCCACGACACCGAGCTGGGCGTGAACCTGCCCGAACTGCTTCTGAGCCGTGACACTGAAGTCAAAGCCCTTGCGGTTCTGGATATCATTGTTGAGGGCAGACGAGAACTTACTACTGTTTAGACCATTCTTCAAATGTGACGGGTATTGGGTTGGGTTCTGGATAATGAAGCCATCCATATCCGTATTGAAGTAGGTAAGGTCAACAGCAAGAAGCTTGTCGAAGAACGAACCACGAAGGCTAACGGAGAATTCCTTGCGATGGATGAAATCGAGAGCCGGGTTGTTGCCTACTGAAGAATAAGTAGCGGGTGCAGAGTTTGCTCCCTCATTCCAAGCGTAGGTCTGACCGTTATCCTGCCACGTAGCATCGTAGATATAGAAGTACTTGGAGCCATAATAGACATCGGCGTCATCATTCAATTTGCTGAGAGATGCACTGAGCATCAGATCGTCGACACTGCTGACCGCCTTCATGAAATTCTCCTTGGCTATGTTCCAACCAAGGGTGAAAGAATGAGAGAGGGCATTACGATTGCCTTCAGGCAGACGAGCCGAATGGACACCTGCCAACCCCATTTCGAAAAAGTAACGGCTCATGTAGTCGTAACCGGCCTGAAGGCCTAAGTTTGCATTGGCGTAACGATGATACTCACCGCTGGATGTAGTCGTGTACATATTGGCGAGCAGCAAACCTGACACGTGATGCTTACGTGCAAATGTGTGGTCGTAGTCGAAATGACCGTTCCAGCTGATGGTCTGGCGATACTTGGTGTCTGACATCGTCATCGTGCCCGTCACGACTTCATCATTAGGCTGCTGAATGGAAACGATAGCATCCTGTGAGTTATAGTTACTCCATGTAGGGATGAACACAGAATATTTGTTGTTATATGCCAAGCTATAATTGGCAGCGTAGTCGATAGAGAACAGGGTCTTGAACGACAAGCCGTTGACAAACTTATTCATGTCATAGACGATACCTGCATCGAACTGGAACTGACGACTCACTGCTTGCGTCTTACCGCCAAAATAGCAGTCTGCAATGGCGTATGACTTTCTGTTTGTTGAACCGCCAGGGAACCATTTACCATCAATAATATTGAGCGACTTGCCGAGAGTAGCCAAAGCCTTGCTGGCATTGGGGTCAACCATGTCGAGTGGAATCAATGGCGCAGCATTCGCCGGGTCGTTGGGTCGCATGGTAGCTGCATCACTCCAGAAATTACCCTTGTTCTTGTTCTCATTATAATAGGTGGCACTGACGTTGGCCCAACCTTTGACAAGCTTGTTGATGACAAGGTCTACATTACCACGCACGCTGAAGCGGTCGGTATAGTTGTCCTTGGCCACGCCAAAATCGAGAAGGTCCTCGGCACGATAGTAGTTAATGTTCGTGTAGAAGTGTGCCCGTGTACCACCGCCCTGTATCTCCACCGTACCTTCTGAACGGTTATAGACCTTACGGACATACTCGTCAGAGTAGTAGTTCACATTGGGATAACGGTAGGGATTGAGACCAGAAGCGTAATTATAGATGTCCTGCTGTGAGTATGGCATTTTCAGTGAAGCGGCACTGGCAGCGGCAATGGCATCGTTATATGCAGCCTCGTTATAGAGGGTCATGTACTCTGCCGAGCCAATATACTCGGGGAATGCCTTTGCCACATGGAAACCGGTATTGGCAGTAGCATCAATCCTCAGGCCGTCGACCTTGCCACGCTTGGTGGTAATCAGGATAGCGCCTTTGGCTCCTTTGGAACCATAAAGCACGACTGCCTGTGCGCCCTTGAGGAAGGTCACCTGCTCAATTTCAGAAGGAAGCACATTGTTCGACGGACGCTTCACACCATCGATGATAACGAGCGGAAGATTACCGTTGTCGTTATTATCAAGGCGGTCATTGTCCATACCCCAAAGGTTGTTGCCGTTCCATCCACCGACAAGGGCATACATATCTTCAAGGCTACTCATCGTATAGTCCTTCTTCGACAGCTCTTCCATGTCAACGTAGGATACGCCTCCAAGTAGATGGTCGGCATCCTTGTCGCGGAAAGCCACATGGACTTTCTTTTTGGCCACAGTAGGAACTGCACCGCTGTTAGCAACGCTATCGGGTGCTGCGGCTGCTTCCTGGGCATTGACCGTCAGTGGCGATGCAACCAACATGGCTAAGAGAAATATGTTTGTTTTTATATTCTTCATAATCATAATTAATTTATAGCGGTAGCAAATTTTTCACTATTCACTTTTCACTCTTTACCATCCTGGGTTCTGCTTAAATCCTTCGTAGAGATAAACATCCTTTTCGGGGAACGGGAACCAGTAGTGCTTGGCTTCCAAGGGACGCTTGATCAGAATCTCGCTGTGGAAATTGCCTACGCGTGCATCCTTCGGATCGTTCTTCTTAAACCAAGAGTCCTTTTCCAGACGCTCGAACTCATGAGAATACTTCACAGTGTAAGGAGGCTCGGTCAAGAGGAGCCAACGCTGTAGGTCACACCAGCGGAACCCCTCGAACGAAAGCTCGACGGCACGTTCACGGCGTACTTCATCAATGAAGTGCTCTCTGGTGTCCAGGAAATTCTCCTGTACGCCTTCCATTCCCACACGGTCACGGAGCGCATTGACAGCACCAACAGCAGACAGCGAAGGACAATATAATGTTGTTGTCTTCAGGTCCTTCACATCATGCGAAAAGCCTGCCATTGCCTCTGCAAACATCAAATACACATCAGCAAGGCGCATATAAGGAAGATAACTCTGCAAAGCGTAGCCATAATCATACCACTTGTCACCGATGTTACACTGATGAGGTATCAGTTTCTGAATGAAATAGCCCGTGCTACTGCCATTGTCAACTGAACGCATGGCACCACCAGTATAAAGTGAACAATACTCGTGTTCCTTCTGGGCCTCATTCAGGGCATCTGTCTTGAGGACATAGTGGAAACCATCGAACACGATGTCGTGATAGAATCGCGGATCACGTCCTTTGTAAGGATGTTCAGGATCCCACTCAGCCTTTGGATTAATCACATAGTGTCCATTCTCAACCAGATAGATAGGCTGACCGTTGGCCATTCCGTACTGGTCAATCAGGTTGGCTGTGGGGTGATGGATGATGTTGTCGTGCTCCACCAGACCAGCAACCTTGGGACCAAAGATCTTGGAGCAGTTCCAGTTGGAAGAGTTTACGCCTGGGTGAGCACCACGGAAGATGACCTCCGAAGCACCTGGCATTTTCCAACCATCGCTGACGGTGTAGAATATCTGTGAGTAACTGTCCTCAGCTGTTTCCAGTTTCTCATGGTCGTAGATGCTTGAATACTTGAACTCAGCAAGTTTATAGTTGACCTGTCCTTTGGCAACATAGTCAAGTGCCTTGCCAAGGGCCTCGGCAGCCAACTTACAATACTTCTCATCATAATCGTATGTCTTGGCGTTGGCTCCACCCTGGCTTGCGCCCAACAGGACAGGCTGAGCGCCCGTCTTTGTCTTCTCGAACTCCTTCATAAGGGGAGAGCCTGCCCAGAGATAGCACTTGCCAAGGTAGCAGAGCGCCATGAACCTGTTGACACGCAGGTCGTTGTTACCTAAAGTGTTGTCTCTACCCGCAAGTGTTGCGTCCCAGTCGTTCTTGTCCATCGGCAGGAGCTCGTATGCTTTCTCAAAGTCTTCAGCACAGCGGTCGGCACACTCCTGGAAAGAGAGACGCGGCAGTTCGGGAATACTTCCGTCCTCGAATGTCTGGTCAATGTATGGCAGTCCACCAAAGTAGCACATCAGCTCGAAATGCCACCAAGCGCGGAAGAAATACATCTGTCCGAGCAACAGGTCGCGCTCTTCATCAGTACCAACAAGCGACTTGATATTCTCTATACCCATGTTACACTTACGGATGCAATACCATGAGTTTCTCCATAGAGAGCTTCTCTCGCCATTCAGCCAGCACTGGTTGTTGGTGTACCAGTTACGGTAGTTACCCAGGTCTACCTGATGATCCATGTGTGCATAGCCCTCAGGGTTATGAACAGCATCATCGCCCAAGTTCCAGGCAGTACAGTAGTTGACCATCTCCTTGCTTGGAACCAGACTATAGATTTCCTCAATATATCCCTGGAAGTTGCGATAGTTCTTGAATGCCTCATCCTGTGCCACGATAGAGTCCGGATCTTTGTCGAGCCAGTCTGTGCAAGACGTGAACGAAGCACTGCCTGTCAGGACGAACAGCGAACCACACAACAGGGTCTTTATATTATTATTGTATTTCATAACGTTCAATGTTCAATGTTCAATGTTCAACGTTAAATGTTAAATGTTAAGCTTAATTCCTAAGTTGTAACGTCTGACCGTAGGATAAGCACCGCCGCCACCGCTCCAACCGTAGTTACTCTCACGGTCGTCGGGCATCTTTGTAATCAGGAGGAGGTTGTTACCATTGAGGTAAATCTTCAGGCTGGAGAAGCCAAGGTTCTTAATCCAGCCCTTCCTCCATGTATAGGCTACTTCCACGTTCTTCAAGCGGAAATAGGAACCGTCAAACAGATACTGTGTACCGTCGTTGTAGGCCACCTGTGTGGTGAAACGTGGAACGACCACCTCACCGTCTCCATCGACAGGATTCCACCAGGTACCGTTGTCATAGACGGTCAGCAGCTTGTTGTTGAACGAGGGCAGGCCTACGTCACGTGTGACACCTGTCACGCCATAGAGCTGGGCGAAGCACGAGAAGCCCTTCCACTCCCATCCGATGGTGGCATTGTAGGTGTGCTCAGGGTTTCCAGTATAACCGATAGGAGCCTGGTCGTATGTCTCGTCAACAACACCGTCACCGTTGAAATCAACGATATAATGGTCACCAATCAGCACAGATCCGTCGTCCTTCTCGCGAGCAGGCGTACTATAGAGCTCGTCGTAGGTGCCAATATATCCGTTATCAATAAACGACACATATTGTCCTTGGGAGTAACCTTGAGCCCTACGGTAATTCGGAAGCAGCTTGGGGTCATCCTTCACCTTAATAGTATTGTGCGCATAGGTATAGTTGGCATTTACCCAGAAGCGCATACCGTTCTTCAGCACCTTATTAAAGCGGACTTCGAATTCGAAACCGGTATTCTTGATTTCACCCTTATTGATGTCAGGCGTCATGGCTGCACCATAGTAAGAAGGCACCGAGCGGTTGGCTCCTGAAACGAAAATGTCGTAACGGTTGTCCTGGAACCAGTCGAAGCTACCGGCAAACATACCGCCAAGGAAAGCATAGTCAAAACCGAGGTTCTTCTTCCTGACGGTTGCCCAGCGGAGGTCGGGACTGGCGATGGTCGACTCCTTATAGCCCGTGAACGGACTGGTTCCTGCGTTAAGGTTCATGGCGACGGAATTCAGTACCGACCAGTTGGTCAGATAAGCCCAACGCGAACCGGCGTTATCGTCACCGATTTCACCGATAGAGCCGCGGATCTTCAGCATATCAATGATGCGCTTGTCCTTGAACCACTTCATGAACTTCTCTTCCGAAATCATCCAGCCGGCAGCACCTGAGCAGAAGAATGCGAAGCGGTTGTCTGGAGAGAACTTCTGCGAACCGTTGTAAGCACCGTTGAACTCAGCGAAATAGCGGCTCAGATAGTCGTAGGTGGTACGGAACACCCAGTCCTCGCGACGCCACTCCAATTCGGCATTGCCTGCATTGACACGGCGTTTCCAGTTACCCATCACAGACACGTTATGATCACCTAACTGACGTTGCCAGAAGAGTTGGAGTGACATTTCCGTGGAACGGTTGGTGCTACTCACCTCACCTGCTGCAGTCGTCCAGTCAACCTTCTCATAGAAATCAAAGCCAGTGGCATCGAAAATCTGCTTCTCTGGACGAAGCATTCCATCCTCGGGAAGCATATACATTCTCTTGTTCTCGTGTCCAGCGGCTCTGACACCGCGATTTTGTGCTTCATCAATTTTGTTGCCACTCTCATCGAACTGGTTGTCCCATGAGATGGTACCACGGGCAATAAGGCCCTTTGTAATAAAATCAAGATTCTGCTCAAGGGCAAAGTCGGTGAAGATGCGGGTGATGGTCTTCAGCTGATAACCCGACATTGCAACGTTCATAGGAGAGTTGGCTACGTTGGAAACCAGTGGATAGTAGCCCCACGATCCGTCCGAGAATTGTACGGGGAAGAGATTAGGTGCCATACCGTAGGCACCGGCCCAGTTCTGCTGCTGGAAAAACTCACCATTATTACCATAATAATAACGCGGGGTCTTCTGCTGGGCATTCGAACCGGCCAGGTTCACCTTGAACTGCGTGGTCTTCGTAATCTGGAAGTCCAGGTTCGAACGAACATTCAGACGGTTGTACGCATAGCCGCCTTCATAGCCCTGATGGTTATCCCAGATGCGGGTCATATCGCCTTCGTTCTGGAAGTCGAATGCCACGAAATACTTCACAAACTGTGTACCACCTGAGATATTAAGGTTTGTATTGTACGACAAGGCAGTGCTCTTGAACATCTCATCCTGCCAGTCAATGTTCGGATAACGCTCTGCCTGGCTATAGTCACCAAGATGTCTGCCATTGGCATCATAGTTGGGTTTTACGGTATAGTCCTGGTTGCGGAAATTGTTGATGAACGTCTGTGGACGATAGTATGCCCAAGAAGCATCGCCACCAATGGCAAGTTCGTTCTCGATAGCCTGGTTGCGGAACATATAGCTATCGTAGGAATCATACTTACGGGGAAGCTTCGACACTGCCTTCAATGTTGCGTTGAAGCCGATGTCGATTTTTGCCTTACCCTCCACACCACGCTTGGTGGTAATCAGGATAACGCCGTTAGCACCCTCCACACCATAAACAGCTGTAGCAGAAGCGTCCTTCAGCACTGAAACGGTAGCCACAGACGAAATATCAACGGACTTGATCTCACGCTTGACGCCATCGACAAGAATCAGCGGCTGTGCGTCCTGGTTCCAGGCTGCTGCACCACGAATATAGATACGAGGATCCTCTTCACCTGGCTGACCAGTAGAAGCAATAGTAGCAATACCGGGAAGGTTACCCGTAAGGGCTGCACTGACGCTACCGATACCTGCTGCACGTTCAAGGACTTCACCCGTGGTCTGGGTAATGGCACCCACCACCGAGGCTTTCTTTTGCTGGCCGTAACCCACGACTACGACTTCTTCCAGCTTAGTGTTGTCGGCGAGCGACACCTTGAGGGTACGCTGCTTGCCAACCTTGACTTCCTTCGAAACCATACCCACATAGGAGAACGTCAGCACTGTCTGCTCGGAAGGTACTTTCAGCTGGAAGTTACCGTCGATATCAGTCACGGTACCCAGACTGGTATTCCCCTTCACAACAACCGAAGAACCGATGAGAGGCTCACCAGTAGCATCAAGGACCGTACCCTTGACGAGAATGCCGTCTCCTTCCTGGGCGAGTGCCAATTGCACACATCCCAGAAGCAGCATCATCGTAGGAACGAATCGCTTCAAGAAACTTGTTAGTTGTTTCATCATGTCTGTTTTAGTTTGTAATTATTGTTATTTTAATGTTTTTTCAGTACCGGCTATTGTGTTCAACACGAAAAACAATGCAAAGGTATATATATAATAAAAAACGCAATTACTCCTTTGTCTCACGCGTTTTTCAATACGTCTCATAATTGAATAAAACGTAACCAATGAAACACTATTAAAAACACTTAAGATGAGTGAAAGCATGATAACAACTCTAATAATTTGTTTATTTCTTGAATTTCTACTGCTACTAAAACACCGAATCATGTAGTTAAAAAATGCAAAGGACTTGGGGCATTGGGAAAATGTCTGTATATTTGCAAACAAGAATTGTGTCTGCCACAAAGGTGCAGATATATTATATAAATAAGGTGTAACCATTAAAAATAAAACCAATTATGGAAATCAATCCCATGTACATTTACATCGCACTGGGCGTAGCCCTGCTGCTCGTGTTCATCTTCATCAGCTACGTGAAGGCTCCGCCCTCGTTTGCCTACATCATCTCGGGCCTGTCGAAGGAGCCGCGCGTACTCATCGGTTCCGGTGGCTTCCGCATCCCGTTCTTCGAGCGTATGGACCGTGTCTACTTAGGTCAGATTACTGTAGACATCAAGACCGAAGAGAGCGTTCCTACGAACGACTTCATCAACGTCGACGTGGACGCCGTGGCAAAGATTCGCGTCACGCCGAACTCAGAGGGCACACGCCTGGCCGCGAAGAACTTCCTGAACATGACACCCGACGAGATTGCCAACCAGTTGCAGGACTCGCTGCAGGGTAACATGCGTGAAATCATCGGCACGCTTGACCTGCGCTCGCTGAACACCGACCGCGACGGATTCTCGGACCAGGTAATGGCCAAGGCATCGCCCGACATGGCCAAGCTGGGTATCGACATCATTTCCTGCAACATCCAGAACGTGACCGACCGCGAGGGACTCATCAAGGACCTGGGTGCCGACAACACGGCGAAGATCAAGAAGGATGCCGCCATCAACCGTGCCGTGGCCGAGCGCGACGTGAAGATCGAGGTGTCGAAGGCCGACAAGCAGAGTAACGATGCCCGCGTAGATGCCGACACCGCCATTGCCGTGAAGAACAACGAGCTGGCCCTGCGCCGCGCTGCCCTGAAGAAGGAGGCCGACACCGCACAGGCTGATGCCGATGCCGCCTACGCTATCCAGCAGCAGGAACAGCAGAAGACCATCAACATCAAGACCGTGGAGGCCGAGATCGAGAAGACCAAGCGCGAGCAGATTCTGTCGCGTGAGCAGATTGAGATCAAGCAGAACCAGCTGGCCGCCGAGGTGGAGAAGAAGGCCGATGCCGATAAATACAAGGTGGAGAAGGACGCTGCCGCCGACTTGGAGCAGCGCAAGCGCGTGGCTGAGGCCCAGAAATACGAGGCCGAGCAGCGTGCACTGGCACAGAACGCCGAGTCGGATGCCGTCCGCTATCGCTTGGAGCAGGAGGCTGCCGGTATCAAGGCCAAAGGTGAGGCTGAGGCATACGCCATCCAGAAGAAGGGTGAGGCCGAGGCTCTGGCCATGGACAAGAAGGCTGAGGCCTATAAGAAGTATAACAATGCTGCCGTGATGCAGATGATGATCGAGGTGCTGCCGCAGGTCGTAGAGAATGTGGCCAAGCCCATCAGCGCCATCAAGGACGTCCACGTCTACAGCGGTGGTCAGGACACTGGAGCTGGCGTGGCTGCCATGAGCGGCGGCGTGCCCGTAGCCATCAAGCAGGCCTTCGACGTGCTGAAGAGCGCCACTGGCGTCGACATGGCCGACATCATGCGTGCCGGAACCATTGACGCAAAGGTGAACCGCAACATCAACCTCAACGACCAGGCACGTGATGCCGTGGACGCAATCACTGAGAAATAACTAATTCAACGACCACGAACAGTTCCGTGGCGAAGAAAGACCTACTTTCATACATACGCGAGGGACGCACGATGACGCAGAGCGAGAAGCTCCGGCTCATCGTGAGTCTCTCCGTTCCGTCTATACTCGCACAGATCTCAGCCACGGTGATGTTCTTCATCGATGCGTCGATGGTGGGTCATTTAGGCGCAAAAGCATCTGCAGCCATTGGACTGGTAGAGACTACGGGCTGGCTGATGGGCGGCCTGGCATCGGCAGCGTCGATGGGATTCTCAGTGCAGGTGGCCCACTTCATCGGAGCCAACGACATCGAGGCAGCACGGCGCGTGCTCAGACAGTCGCTGGTGTGCTGTCTGCTCTACGGGCTCACCATGTCGGCCATCTGCGTAGCCATTGCGTGGCCCCTACCCTACTGGTTAGGCGGCAGCGAGGAGATAGCCCACGACGCATCGCTCTACTTCGCTATCTTCGGACTGTGCGGCATTTTCTTCCAGATGGAGGGGCTGGCAGGCTCGATGCTGAAGTGCTCGGGCAACATGAAGGTGCCGTCAGTACTGAACATCGGAATGTGCATAATGGACGTCATCTTCAACTATTTCTTTATCTATATCCTTGACATGGGCGTGGTTGGAGCGGCCATGGGCACAGGCCTTGCCATGCTGATCACCGCCGTCCTGATGCTCTGGTTCCTGCTGTGGCGCAGCGATATGCTCAAATTAGTGAATAGTGAACAGGGTTCCCAAGGTAATCATAACTATTCACTATCAACTATCAACTATCAACTAAGACAATTCCGTCCTACTGCCGACGTGGTGACCACTGCGTTCAAGATCGGGGCACCGATGGGTCTGCAGCACCTGCTCATGGGCTCGGCACAGATTGTGAGCACGCTGATCGTGGCACCATTAGGCACTATCGCTATCGCTGCCCACTCATTAGCTATCACCGTGGAGAGCCTATGCTACATGCCGGGCTTTGGCATTGCCGAGGCAGCCACGACGCTCGTTGGCCAGAGCATTGGTGCCGGACAACGGGCACTGACACGCTCGTTTGCCAATATGTCAGTGACGCTGGGCATCAGCGTGATGACACTCATGGGCGTGCTGATGTGGCTCTTCGCACCCGAACTGATGGCGCTGATGTCGCCCGTAGACGAGATTATCGCCCTGGGTACCGACGTTCTGCGCATCGAGGCATGGGCCGAACCGATGTTTGCTGCTGCCATCGTGGTCAACGGTATTTTCATCGGTGCTGGCGACACGCTGAAGCCTGCCATCATGAGCCTTGCATCGATGTGGGGCGTGCGACTGACACTTGCTGCCCTGCTGGCTCCCCGCTATGGACTGCGTGGTGTCTGGACGGCAATGGCCGTAGAGCTGACCTTCCGCGGGCTGCTCTTCCTCACACGCATGCAATTCGGCAACTGGCAGAAAGAGTTAAGAGTTTAGAGTTATGAGTTATGAAATACGCATTACGACTAAGCGTTCTATTTCTGGTGCTTCTGCAGGGATTACCGTCATCGGCACAGACGCACGAGGTGGTGTTAGAGACTACAGAGGGTAACATCCGCTTGATGCTCTATGACGACACGCCACGCCATCGCGACAACTTCCTGCGACTGGTCAACGAGCATTTCTACGACTCGCTGTTGTTCCACCGCGTGATCAAAGGTTTTATGATTCAGGGCGGTGACCCTACCAGCCGACATGCCGAGCCGGGAGTTACACTGGGCGAGGGCGACACGGGCTATACCATTGAGCCGGAGTTCTTTGACCCTACGGAGAGCCCTGACACCAAGCCACGCACCCTACTGCACTGTCACCGACGCGGCGCACTGGCTATGGCACGCGAGGGCGATGACGTCAACCCCGACAGGCGCAGCAGCGGCTGTCAGTTCTATATCGTCTGGGGAAAGACGTTCTCGTCGAACGACATGAAAAAACTTCAGGAGCGACTCGACACGATGACGAACCATCAGGTGACGATCACTCCTGAAATGTATGATGTGTATCGCAAGACGGGCGGTACGCCTCATCTCGACGGTCAGTACACGGTGTTCGGCGAGGTGGTCGAAGGCTTGGATGTGGTGAAACGCATCCAGGAAGCCTTCACCGACGACTACGACCGACCCGTGGACGACATCAGAATCTTGAAAGCACTTTCCTCACCGTACCGTCGGAAAGACGCTCAACCGTGATACCCTTGTGTAATGTCGAAGAAGGAATGCGCTTACCTTCGAGGGTGAAACGGGCTACAGGCTGATCGGCTGACGACTGGGTAGGAACGAGGATGCCGGAAGCAGCAGAGAGGGCAACCGACGTGGCGTTGATGACATCGTAGTCGCGCACGTTGGCACTGGTAATCTCATCAGCTCGCTTGGTTATCAGGCCCACGATGGTCACATTGTCGGCATTCCACTTGCTATCAAGCGTTCTTGTCACCCTGTATTTTCCACCCACTACCTGAAGGGCATCACCGATGGGCGAGGTGAGATAGCCGCGCAACACCTGCTGATGCATGTAGTTTCGGTTGGTTGTGACACGTCCGGTGGTGGTATTCACTACAGCCTGCTGACTCTTCACCCCGTCTTCGACCACCATGAGCGTCAGGGCCAGGTCGCCATAAATAGCATCCGACTCGGGCAGCACATCGCCATTGGCAGTTATCGTAAACTGGCGTGAGTCGGCATCATAGTCGGCCTGCAGGGTGATGCCTGCAAACGAGGGCGAATAATAGTCCTGGAACACCATGTCGCCTATGATGCCCGCATTGAAGTCGGCACCAAGGAGTGACTGGTAGTCGAGGTAGTAGTTCATGTCGTAGGCAATATACGCCTCGCCGGGGAAATAGGAACGGTTGATGGTAAACGTGGGCCAAGTATAGGCATAGAGGCTGTGCAGATAGGCAGCATCGCTCACAGCGAGTGCCGTGCCGGGACGATGGACGTTGACCATAGCTAATTTGTCAGCGATGTCCTCACGGTTCTTCATCACCTTCAGCGCGTCGTTGAGCAATGCAGAATAGTAGGACGAGGCATCGGTGTAGACCTCGAGATAGGCCTGCTGACGTTGCATACTCTCACGATAGACGGCAAACGAGGCCGAGAGGGTGTCGTTGTGCGAACGTTCAGGCATAGGCTCGCCCCCTACCTGACTGACAAAGACCTTCAGCGTGTGCATGCCTACGGCAATATCCTGTGGCAGTCGGCAGATGAACTGCCAGGAGTCACTTTGTCCTACCATGAGCACCGAGTCAGTGACAGTAGTGAGCACAGGCTGCTGGTCGTCGAGCTGCCAACCCACCTGGAAACCGTTGGCCGCAGCACGTCCTACGTTGGCAAACGTAGCCAACCCTTCGATGGCCTCGCCGGGCTGCTTATATTTGAATCCTGCATCAAGATAGGTCATGTCCATATCAAGCATGGGCAACGAACTGACGTCGACGATGAGCTGCACGCAGAGACGTCCCAGTCCGCTGAGCGAATAGAGTCCCTCACCTTTTCCCAAGTCGCCATAGCAATAGAAAGAGCCCTCCTGTTCGTCGCCAACTCCGCAGAGACCACCCTGGTCGTTGCTGACCATCTCGTCGGTCTCCTTATAGTCGAAACCGAAGAAGAGCGTCTCCGTGCCCTGGATGACGTATCCGTCACCGTTGAAGAACACCTCGTTCCAGCCTTCATAGAGACGCTGGTACTGCTCGACCTGGGCCACCATGCCAAATTCGCTTACATCATATATATATGTACGCGAGAGACCGAGGTTCAGTGCCGCTGCCACGCGGATGCCCACCACACGACAGCCCTCATAGGAAGCAAGCATCTGCGGAGTAAGGACGGCACCCACCGAGTAGGTTCCTGCCTTGCCGAAGGCAGCACCGCTGACGTCGATAGCGTCGGTGACGGTATAGCCCACAAGTCGCTGGTCGGAAGACAACTGAGAATGGAGAATGGAGAATGGAGAATGGACAATTGAGCGCTCGAACTTGTTCGCTTTGCTTGCAAAGAATCGGGAATTTCCCTTCACACTGACACGATGCTGCTGTGCCTGTGCCATACATTCGACAGGCTCAGCACAGGTAAGGGCTGCCAGACAGAGCAGCAGAGATAAAAGCATATTGTGTTTCATCTTCTATTTCCGTATTTTGATAGTTTTTCCGTTTTTCTTCATCAGATAGACACCGGCAGGCAGACTGGCAGCCGACTGGCCAAGGAACTGGCCGGAGAGCGACCAGACGGCATCATGCCCGGCAGGAGTGAGGCTCACATGGCTGATGCCCGTGGCTGCGTTGATAACATACTCTACCAACTCCGACTCGCCATTCTTATAGATGGCACGGATGCCTACGACGTGACTACCCACGCTAAGTCCAGAGAGGACGAACGTAGGTGTCTGGCTTTCGCCCACCTTCTCTCCGTCAAGATAGATGTCGAAACGCACCACATTACCATAGTCCACAATCTCGCCCTGTCCGCTCTCGGGCCCTACGGTGAAGTCGTCTATCTGAGCCAGGAAGGCGTCGTTGCTGGTATAGTGGACAGCCAGGCGCACGGTCTTTCCCACGAACTGCGACAGGTCGGTGGTGTAGAGCGTCCACTGCTCTGAGCCGAGAGGGTTGGCCGTGCTGAGCACGGTGAAGTCGGAAGGATTGGTACTACCCTCTTCGGACACGCAGAACTCCATCGACTCAGGATACATCGATGAGTAGCCCTTCGCCTTCAGCGACAGCTGGTAGTTCTCATGGATACTGATGGGCGGGGATATGAGCCACTTGTCGTTGCGTGCCTGCTGTGCCGAGAAGAAGATCACGGTCTTCTCGCCTGTAGGAGCAGCGATGGCAGGATCGGTAGGCAGCATAGCTGGCGTGGTGTTCCAAGGATTGAACACCATCGGTGCGATGGCCTTGGGATTAGAGCCCGTGCCCGAGCCGGGGAACGACACAATGTTCGAGGCAGCGCCCAGGGCAATGGGATAGACGGGCATCTGGTCCTTGTCGATGCTCAGCCACTCACCGAACGAGCCAGTGGCAAAGTCGTCGTAGTCCTCGAAGCTGTCGCTGAAGATGAGATCCTGGTTCCAGCGCAGGGTGTAGTTGCCGTTGTCATCGGCATCGGCAGTGATGTTGTAGGGCTGGAGTATCTGGTCGGAAAGCTCAATGTCGATGGTGGCATCACCACTGACAGTGATGGTTTCCAAATACTCGTTAAACGCACCCTTCGCTACGTTCACCACATACTGGCCCTTCGGCAGCGAAGGAATCTCGGCCTTTCCCCCGACAACGGTCAGCTGGTAGGTCTCGGTTGTGGCAAGGCTCGTGACTGAGATTTGCTGTCCGTCGGCACTGAGCAGGCTGTTGGCCGTAACATGGAAGGTGACGTGGGCGTAGTCGGCAGCAGGAATCTCGAAGGCTTGTGTAGCCATTTCGCTCTTTGCCTTGATGTAGAGTGCCTGAATGCCAAACGTATGGTTGCCGGAGGCTACGTCGTCGAACGTATAGTCATAGCCTTCGGTGGTGCCGACAAACTGGTTGTCGAGATAGACATTGAAGCGCTCGTTGGGGTTGGCAGGCGACTTCCTCGTCTGGACAAGACGGCGTGCCTTCTGACGGCTACCGTCGCTGTCCAACTGCTCCTGTCCTACATACACGTCGTCAACCATCAGCATGAACGCCCCGTAGTAGTTATAGTGGCTGATGTAGCGGATGGCAAACTTGATGGTTCGTCCGGCATACTGCGAGAGGTCGTAGCTGTATTGGTGCCAGCCAGTGTAGTCGGCCGTCTCGAAGTTGTCCTTGTCGATGCGCACGAAGTCTGTCTGCTGAGGATTGTCTATTTTCTCGGTGACGTAGACCATGAACCTTTCGGGGAACCTGTCGGCAGCCTTGCCCATGAACTGGAGCACGTTGTCGGTACCCACGGTGATGGCAGGCGAGATGAGCCAGTCGTCGTTCTGATTGCCCGAGGAGGTACGGGTGAAGCCCACATACTGCTGTCCGCTATAGGGTCGCAGGATGGGATAGTCGTACCACCACGTGGGCGTGACGGTGAGCGGGTTGATGATCTGTGCATACTGCATGACGCCACGGTTGGGATAGGTACCCACGAGTGGTGCCGCAGCCTCCTGGTCGGCATCGATGCCCGTCCACTCGCCAAAGCTGACGGCGAAGGGACTGTAGCTCTCGAAGTCGTCGAAGAAGGCAGGTGCCTCACGGTTCCATGTCACGCTGACGCTGTTCTTGCCTGTGAAGACATCGTGCGAAGTCTTGGCAGTGAGCGCAAACGGTGTGCGTGTCTTCTCCGAGAGCACGACGCTGACGGTCTTCTCCGTCTCAGTATCGGCTACGGTGAAGTCGTAGGAAACGGTCTCGAAGCCATCGCGCACCACGGAGAGGTTGTGGTCGCCGGCATAGATCTTCAGCTTGCAGATGCCTTCGGCATTGAGCTTCAGCGAGCCGTAGCTCACCTGATAGCCCGTATGCATCAGCGTAAGTGGCTGTCCTTCAAGGTTGTCGCCCTCGACCGAGGTCACCTCGATGGTCAGCTGTATGTTGCGGTTCTGCGCTGTGGTGGGCAGCACCAGCATGAATAGCAGGATAATGGTTGAGGTAAGGAATCTCATAGACTATTTGGTTTAAAAGTCTGTAGGGACAGACCCCTTGCATGTCCGCAAACGGAAGTGTGATGGTTCCGTCGTCTGCAGACAGACAGGAGGCCTGTCCCTACAATTATTTGTCGTTTACTTGCGAATGATGCGCATGGTCTGGCTGTTCTCGCCGTCGGTCACCTTGACCACGTAGACACCCTTCTCCAGCTTGTCCATCGTCTGCATGCCACGTCCGCTGACCTTCTGCACACCGTCGAGGGTATAGACGGTCACCTGAGCGTCGGCACTGACAGCCGTCATACGGATGTCATCGGGATTGCCATTGGCATCGGCGACGTGGGTGAACGTCAGGTCGTCGAACAGGGCGAAGAAGCTGGCGCTCACGGTGGTGTGACGCAGGGCCACGTTAATCTTCTTGCCTGCGTAGGCCGAGAGATCCACGGTGAAGTGGTGCCACTGGTTCTCAGGCAGATAAGCCATCTCAGTGTTACGCATCACGGTGGTGAAGTCGGCCAGGTCGTCGATACCATTCTCGCTGACGAGCACCTCTACGCAGTGCAGGTCGTTGTCGCCCACGAAGACCGAATTGACTGTGCTGAGGTTGCGTGCGTAGAAGTCGAACGTAGCACCCTCGGCAGGCACGATCTGCTTGCTGATAAGCCAGTCGTTGGCAGCGCTCTGGTCATCGGGAGCAGCGGCGCCCAGCGTGTGAGTACCCGTGTGGGCAGTCAGGTTGCTGTTATTGTTGGTCACCTGAGTGAAGGCATAGCGTCCGCCGTCGTTCTCGACGATGGTCTCGTAGTAGCCCAGTTCATGGTTGGCCTTCCTGTCGACGTCGACCGTGGTGAAGTCCTTCTTCCAGTCGTACTCCAGCGCGTTCATCTCGAAGGTGTAGTAGAGCACGTCCTTGGCCAGCGTCTCACCCTTCACGGGGAAGGTGGCCTCGTAACCGTTCTCGAAAGCGATGGTCAGCTTGTCATCGACGCTCTTGCTTGCTTCCTTAGCAGTGAAGGTAATGTCGAAGGGCACGCCCTCGCCAGCCTTCAGCTCCTGGCCTGCAGCTATCGAGGTGGTGAAGTAGTCGGTGTCGAAAGTGGCGCTCTTCACCTTGAGGTTGTTCTTGCCATTGTTGCGGATGGTGAGCAGGCTCTCAGAGTTGTTTCCCTTGCCGAAGTTCACCTTGCCGGCATCCCACATCTCGCGGTTGAACACGACACCATCCTCGATGGTACCGTCGATGACGATATTGTCGAGAGCTGCACCTTTATGGGCATTGCCATAGCTATGGTTGGTCCAGCGGAACTGGACGGTCTTGCCTGCATACTGGTCAAGGTCGATGGTCTCGTTGCGCCAATACTTGGTTTCGCCGTCGGAGTTGTAGTTTTCTGAGAGGTAGGAAGCCTGCTTCCACTGTCCGTCGCTGTAGATCTCGAACACCACGTCGCTATAGCCGTTGCCGCCAGCAACGTTCTGCTTCTCTAACAGACCGGTCTCGTCGATAATCAGGTCTACAGGATGGGCATCGCCCCAAACGAACGAGATGCTCATCGACTTGCCATCGGCAGGCAGCGTGAATTCAGGTGAGGTCAACGTTGACAATTTGCCGGGATTGAGCCACATGGTATACATCGATGCGCCAGTACCACCGTATGCCTTGCTGGTGGACAGGGGCTCCCAACGACGATTCTCCCATTCGGCAGTCGTGGTGCTGAGCCATCCAGTGGGAGGCTCCTTACTTTCAAGTTCGTCAAAGTTCTCCACGTAGGGGAACTCCATGACCGATGCATCGGGCTGCGTGGTGAAGCGCCAGGTGCTGGCAGTGGTCGACTCGCCCTTGTCGTTGTAGGCCACGACCTTCCAGCGGTAGGTGGTCTCGTAGGCAGTCACGGGGATGGTATAGGTCAGGGCATTGCCCACGTCCACGCCGTTGACGAGCTCGTTGCAGGCGCTGCTGGTACCCACATACACCTTATAGCCGGTGGCAAAGATGGCAGGTCCCCACTCCAGCACCACGTCCTTCGGATAGACATTAGTAGCGTTGTTAGCAGGCTGGATCACCGTGCAGTTGCCGGGCACGCCGTCCATACCGTAGACATTGGGCAGCAGCACGCGGTCGAGCGTGAAGTTTGAGTGGTCGTAGGCACCCTCGTCGTCGCTCTCGATGGCAGGATAGTACCAGCGCACGTAGCTCTCGTCGCTACCTATTCCAAGGTCCACCTCCTGCGTGAGCAGCTGGTTCAGTCCGTTCTGGTAGTCGCTGGTCCACTTCGTAGTCCAGGTCTCACCGTTGTCATAGCTCACCTGCAGCTCGATGTCGTACTCAGGGGCATAGTCGCCCTCGTACTGATTATAATAGGTGAAGGTCAGCTTGCCGCCGTCGCTCAGGTCGAGACGGGGCGAGCGCAGATAGGTAGCCGTGAAGCCACCACCGCAATAGGCGCTCTGGTCGCCCTCGATAGCGGTCGTCGTGGCATACCATCCGCTGTTCTTCCATCCTGCAGGGGGGAAGTAGCTGTTGAAGGTCTCGAGTATATAGCCCTCGGGCAGCAGCTGCTTCTCGGCAGCAATATCAATCTTCACGTCGCCACCCGTAGTATGGAGCACTACCGTACCGGCAGCAGCTGAGGTCATCTGGGCCTCGTAGGCCAGCTGGAATGCTACCTTATCGTAGCTACGCAGGTTGATCTCTGCGGTATTGAGCGTAGTGGTCACGCCGTTGGGCAGGTCGATGCTATTGATCATCAGGCCGTTCTTACCCACGTTGGTAAGGGTAAACACGTCGGAGTAGACCTTCTCGCCAATATAGACCTTCTTAAAGTCGTAGCGATCCATCGACAGCTGGGCCACAGGGCCCGTGGCTGGCGTGAACTTCTTCACCGTGATGTCATCGATCCAGGCAATGTTACCGATCTCCTTCAACATCTTGAAGACGAAGGCCAACTTCACCTTCTGACCCTTGAAGTCGCTCAGGTCGATTTTCGACGTGTGCAGTTCCCACGTATCAATAGGGAACTGGGTGACGCCGCTCTCGCGCAGCATTGCCTCGTTCTGGATGCTGAACATGGTCACGGCACTGTTGAGGTTGTCGCCCATGACGACGCGCACCTGCAGGTCGTACTTCGAGTTGTCGCGGTTGTTCATCGGACTGACCTTCCACGAGAACTGCAGCTGATAGGTATCGTTCAGGTCGAGCTCTGGCGAGAGCAGTATCTCCTCGCGTGGACCGGCTCCGTCAGGATTGTTGCCTCCTGTCGGGGCATCGCAGGCAGCACAGCCCGAACCGCTGATGGTCGAGCCACTCGTGCTCTCAGGGTCGCTATACTCATTGAACCAATTGTAACGATAATTCGAACCGGAATAAGAGTTGACCGTTGTCCAGCCCTCGCCACGAGTCAGCGGCGTGGACTGCGATTTGGTTGCTCCTGTCTCGAAATCCTCTTCAAGAATGGTCTGTGCCCGAGCTCCCGTAGCAAAGAATGCCAGGACTGCAAGCAAAAAAATGTAAATCTTTTGCATATTAATACTATTTAGTGAATATTTGGCGGCAAAATTACAAAAACTATTTCAATCTCACAATAATTTTAGACATATTTCAACAAAATTGATATTAAGTGCCTTGAAGACAAGCACAACAGCATAAATCTCCACTGCTATTGTCATTTTTGAAAAAAAAGTAGAAGATGAAGCGGCTCGATGAAGTGATAGACCGCATCAACCTTATGCAGGGTAGCGAAACAATCGTCCTCGGCTCACAACAGTACACTCGGAAAGATGGCAAGGGAAAAGCCGATGGTTTCGCCAACGCCATCAAGCACGACCACCGCAGCCCATGTCCTACAACGAGATGGAGCGACGTGATCAAATTGACATGAAAATGGAAACGGCCCAGACCTACAGACATACGTAGCTTTTTGCCAATGTGTGAGCCATCAAGGAATTCTTATATCAAAATTTTTTTAGCCAAATTTGTTGTTTTGTTGTTATTCGTTGGTTAATTCATTGATAGACAGATAGTTGTGAATGATAACAACAAATAAAAAAATGACAACAAACGGCATTTTTGAACTAAAATTACCGTTTTTTGCCTAAATTATGCTACTTTTTGCGCCATTTTTCTCGAAGTAATGCGAGCATTAGATAGCTATTTTCGCCATTTTTCTCGAAGTAATGCGAGCCGACATCTTCACAGACATTATTACAGACGGTTTGTAACGGTATTACAGACAATCTGTAACAGCATTACAAAGGCTTTGTAACGGCATTACAGACGGTTTGTAACGGCGTTACAAACCGTCTGTAACGAATCAAAGCTCATTTAGTGATGACAAAAAAACTTGGTACAAATAATTAATGAGCCCACTTGAAAAAGTAGACATATACTGGCGAGTTATGAGAACAACTTGCAAAATGTCATATTTGGCACGGAAAAACGCTGAAGACACTGTTATTCATGATAGAAAAACCGTGTTTGTCCGCGTTTTTCCGTGCCAAATAGAAAGCAGAAAATAGCACAAAGACTTTTTCAAGTGGGTTCATTAATGGAACACGAAGATACGAAGATACGAAGTTTTTCGTTCTCGTGAAATCATCTTCCTTTCTTCGTTTCTTCGTGTTCAGTTAAAATCATACCCACTTATTTTTATACGATTACTTAACTGAGTCCACTGATATAGAAATAGGGTGTTCAATTTGTTGTTCCCCTTTTTTCGCTGTTTATGAAGATATACTGACCCCACCCCTGCCCCTCCCCTACAAGGGAGGGGCAGGGGTGGGGTTGGTATCTTTATTTTACGTTTGTCAAGGTACATCAAATTGAACACCCTATTATGGAAGCACGGAAAGAAAAACGAGAAGGACAAACAATGTCTGCCCCCTGTGTCAAAGGCAAAGGTCGAGGTGCGCAATGTGCGTGGCGACATCAAGGACAAGCTGAAGAAGGCCATCAAGGACGGCCTCTCCGAGGATAATGAGAAGGATGCAGAGCTCGAACTGCAGGAGATCCACAATAAGTATCCCCCAGTGCTATAGCGTGACTTTGGTCATTAAATTAGCGATTCTGCGCAAAACATGGATTTCTGCGCAAGCAATTTTGCGGTTTTACCAGCAATGAGATGAGTTTTTAGCAGAAAAAGCGTAATTTTGCACAATCAAGAAAAACAGGAATGTATATATCCGGTCCACATCTGCTTATTGCAGCCGTTATTATTATCTTATTGATAGCATTCATTATCACGATGCTGGTGTTGAATGCCAATGCGAAAAAGATCATAGCCGCCAATACCAAGTTGGTGGAAAACCAGAACACGCTTCTTGAACAGAATAAGATTCAGGGCAGCGAACTTGAAAAGCGTTTGGACGAGCTGGAGGAGCAGAAGGAGAAGATAGAGTCGCTTCAGCGCCAGCAGGATGAACTGGCCGAACAATTGATGCAGGGTGTTGCTGATGAAATGACTCTTTTGCGTGTACAGACGTGCGAACATCGTGAAAATATTGAGAAGACTGCCGATATGACAGATGAACAGCTGATGGTATGGATAGATTGCAAGATGAAAGAGACACGTCTTTTCAAAGATTCTAGTCTGACGCTGAAGTCGATGGCCAATGCTTTGGGCATTACGCAGAAGCGTCTTGGCTCACTATTCAAGAACCATCCAAAGTATAATAGTCTTGGCGAATACCTCAATGAGAAGCGTTTCCTCTACGCGTGTCATTTATTGCGCGAAGAGCCAAACTGGACGATCGAGGCCGTCGGCGCAGAGGCAGGCTTTGGTGGTCGTCGCACATTCCAGACAGAGGTGAAGCGCCGTCTTGGTCTCACGCCTCTTCAATACCGTCAGGGTATGGGGGGCATCAACAGTACTAAAAACTGATTATTTCACCAGAACCCTTCTCTGAACCCAGGCATAGACGATGATGACTCCGATGGTGGGAATCTCCAGCGGCAGGTTGGCCATACCAGATTCGGGACCGAAGATTAGGTATGACAATACGGGAACGATGCTGGAGATGAGAATATAGAGTGCCATCCAGATACCCACTTGGCGGAGTCGGCCGCGATAACTGACGGCTATCAGACAACCGAAAGGCAGATAGACCAGCATCAGCGACACAGCCACGGGCAATCCTATGGAATACATGATAGCCGGAATCAGTTGTGTGAAGAATCCTGCCACGTTGAGGGCAATCACCAGCCACCACCAGATTTGATATGGACGGTAGAGTGGCTTCATGCCTCGCAATAGCCCGACGTACATCACCAAAGCTCCGAAAGTCTGGATGACGGCCAGGACCATTGATGCATGGTTTTGCATCCAGTGCATCAGTGGCGTCCAGTTGCAGGCTGCTTGCAGAAGATAACACACAAATGCCACCTCAATCAGCCAACGGGGTAACCTACTGTCCACAGAATCCACCAGATACTTACTCTCAATGCTTTCTGTCGTTCCGATAATCTGCTTGTCCATAACTATGTTTCGTTTTTATAGTGCAAAGTTACGATTTTTCAGTCATATATGTCCACACCGAGACATCTTTTTCACATTTTACCGTTCATTTTTTACAAGAAATCCCTTTTTCTGCGCAAAAACGTTTTCGTTGCGCAACAAGTCTGATTTTTTTTTTATCTTTTTCACCACTATTTAAAAAGATAATCGTAATTTTGTGGGAAAAAGTAAGTATTAACTAAAAAAAGTGACTATGAGCAAATTTTCATGGATTTGGACAGCAATCCTTTTAAGCTGCCTTACATTAGCTTCTTGTAGCGATGAGGACAACCCAGTTAACCCAGAGACAACACCGACGACGGATGAGAATATGGCCGACTACACAGTCATATTCTACACAACAGGTGGTGGCAACCTTGATGCTTCCATCGAGAAAGACTTGGCTGCTCTTTGTGGTGCTCTTGGTGAAGACAACAAGCAGGTGCGTATTATTACTCAATACAAGTATTCCAAGGAATTATCAAAGGATTCTTCTTTTAGCGGCGCACCAGGGCAGCTCTATCGTTACGAACTCGATGCTAAGCTGCTGAATAAATCGACAGAAGAAGGTGCAAAACTGCTGTTGCTGACAGATGACATGCTCTATGGCACGCAACAGGCTAACTCGCAACTCTACCAGCCCGATTCTATCGCTAACTTCATTAAATATTGTGTGAAGACGGCTCCTGCCCATAACTACGTATTCATGATATCCGACCATGGCGCAGGCTATCAGATCGCCTTCGACTATGATAAGTCGAAAGTTGCTGCCACTCGTGGTCTGATGACCGATGACAATCTGCAAGGTAATCCGAATCTGACAAACCGTGAGATGCTGGAGGGTATCCAGAAGAGCGGTGTACACATGAAGATGATCAACTTCGACTGCTGTCTGATGAATAATTTGGAGACACTATCGGAGTTAAGGAGTGTTGTTGACTACGTGATTGCTTCAGGACATTCTACCTTTGGACAGGATCAGAAGGCTTTCGTTGAGATGCTGAAGAATGCGGGTGCCAACGGAGAGAACTTGGTGGTATGGGGGCAGAAATTCGTGGACGCTTGTGCCAAGAAAGCGGCTGACCATAAGGAAAATACTATTGTTGAACCAGATCCTAAAGCTCAGAATGTAGATTTCAATATAACGGATATGAGTAAGATTCCCGTCGTTCTGTCAACCATGAGAACATTTACAGATCGTCTTGTGGCTATATGGGAATCAGGAGTATTCGCAGAGAATACAGAGGTTTTCCATGACCCTGCAAACAACTGCTATCAATATAACCCCGAAGCACCTCTATACGATGCAGCGGACTACCTGAAGCTATTGACTGAAACACCTCTGAAGGATTATGACGAATTTGCTCAATACTATCAGGCTTTTTATAATGCCTGTAAGTCGGCCATCATTTGTCATGCACAGTCAATTTCCTCCTTAGGCTATGAGGCAAAGGACCTGACGTATAGCGTAACTTTAGGTTGCCGGGGATTCATCGGTGTTGAGCGCGACATGTCTTCTGAAGATTATCCTGCCGTCATCTTAGGGCAAACTATGGATGGCAAGACTGCCCAACTGAATGTCTTTTTTGAAAGTATTGAACCTTATACCTTCGCCAATGAGACAACAAAGGCCTGGTATGATGCTCATCAGCAAGCCTTTGCCTGGGTAAACTCATACGAGACAACTTACTTCGACCAGAGCGTAGGCTGGAGCCGCTGGCTGAAAGTAAACCCCTGCTACCCATACAACAATCCTCCTCAGGATAATCGTGCCGACTTGCTTGGCATCAGTGTAAGTAAGTATGATGGCCTTATGGTATTTAACATTGGATTCTCGAAAGAAACCTTGAAGTATTTCAGGATTAAATACAAGTATAATAATGGTAAACAAATGACGGTATTTTCAACATTGTTACAACTTGCTTGTCAAATACCTAGAACATACGCCCAAAATGGCGGCGAATGGCCAGCTAAGTCTGAGCTGGAAATGACGATGGAGAGGAAGACCGACAAGACCGGTCCATGGGAGATAACCCTGCCAAAGAGCTCATATATTTCAGCAGCATCAATGACCCCCTCAACCGAACTGATCAATAAGCAAGTGAAATATGATCTCGCAACAACATTATCGGGAATAACGGAAGCCGAGGCTGATGAAGCCGCAAGCAACTTCTACTTTAAAGCCGTCTTATATCAATCCCTCGACGGTTCGGTAAGATATGAAATCTATGATGCTGATGGTAATGATGTCACAGAAACAGGCTGGCCATTCCTGAACTACGTAAAGAGCAAGACTAATCCTTAATAATATAAAGTGAGAAGAACGATGAAGAAGAATGCATTTGTGATCGTAATGGGGTTAATAATGGCCCTTCCCATCAGCGCACAGTCGTGGAACAGCTGGGACACCCATCGAACCATTAGTGGCGTGTTTGGCATAGCCAACGCAGCCATTGAGTCGGCTGAACGAAAAAAGGAGATGGAAATCCATGCCCGTCAGAAGGTAGAGTTTGAACAGAGTTTCAAGGATGCCATGACAGAGGCTAAAGACTTTGAAGCAAAGGAAAATTGGGAGGAGGCACTCGAGAAATACGAGGAAGCTGCCAAGTTGAACTGCAAGTATGGATATACCGACCAGCGCACTCTTTCAAAGAAAATAACCAGTCTTTACGTCAAAGGTGGTCGAGAGGACGATGGCCCCAGCATCCTTCACAATGATAAAACGATTCTGGCAGACTATTCCGGCTATCGGTATGTACGCGAAAACCCGGTATACGTAAACAAGAAGGCTACCCAGACAAAGATTGTACGTGTGGCATGCTCTGATAAAGAGACTCGCCTGGAAATGGAGTTTGAGGCATTAAGTCAGAATACAGGTCAGTGTGTTAAAGGAACTGCTTATATTAAGGGCAATAAAGGCGGCAAATTATCTATATCTAGTGTGGAGAATATTACAATGGCTCCTGCTAGTACCAGTATCCCCTGGCCTTATCAGAAGTTGCGCTTTGTCCTCATCTTCCCAGCCTTGCCTGATAATGCTACGGAGTTTGACTTCATCGTCCCTTCTAGCGTATGGCAGTTCAAGGACATCAAATGTAAATAACACAAAATAAATACAAGTATGAAAAAGAATCATATTTGGATGTTTGTCTCCATCCTGTTCTGCGGTATTTTTTTGTTTTCGGCCTGCGCTTCCGAGATAGACAATCCTTCATCAGCTGACGACAACGACGGTTTAGTAGAGGGCATGAACCTCATGGTGGATCCCACAGCCAGCTGGAAGCACTGCGACGCCCCCACCTACTTTGTAGGCATAGGCTCGAAACCCTTACCACTACAACAGGCCTTGAGTATGATTTTCCCCAACAAGGTGAATAGTCTCGACGAGGCTAAGATTGTCGTCGCCGACATGATCACCGGTCTCAAGATTGACAATATCATAGACTTCTATGATAAAGGAGGCCTGATTATCCTCCTGCCTACGAAAGCAGAGGATGCATCGGACATGTTAGGGTATGAAGACGTGGGCGAATGGGATGAACTGCTGTTTGCCACTCACAACGGAATCGATCCTGATGATCATTTCTTTATGTTGGACGAGAAAGACGAGGTCACCAGCATCGACGAAAATGGCAACGAAACGAAACGTACCATCGTGAAAGACTTAAACTACTATAACGATCGTCTGACAGCACTCGTGGACTGGATAGAATGGTACGAAGAGGAATTTGACAATCAGGCTTCGGAATCAAGGAAACTTACACGTGGCAATACCAGAGGCGATGATATGCCCGATTTTGATCATTTGAAACTGTCTTTGGCGAAGGATTTCAAGCATTACTCCATCAACTTCCCCTTCTCGCTCAAGAAAGTGATTGACAAGGCCACATGGTCTGAGCCCGACGTCCTTGATTGTCACGGTTCCGTCACTTTGCGCTTCGACGTGTTACCCCTCTATATGAACTCGGCCAATGGCGACAATGCTGGCGACTATTATGCCATCCGTAGCGTCGTCGTTCCCCACAACAGCTCCATGTGGCGCCCCTTTGTCGGCAAGCACGGAGGCACCCGAAACAGAGTTTACGGCTATTGGTTCTGCGATATGGATTATCAGTTCGCCTTGGTCGACCCAAGCAATATGAATACAGTAGATGGCTTGAAGTTCGCCTATTATCCTTTCCCGGAGAACTCCATCAAGGCACGCAACAATTCCAATGAGTTCACCTTTAATCTCAACGGTTCGCTCACCGTTGGCGCGGAACTTAGTAAAGACGGCCCATCGGCCAAGGCTGAAGCCAGCTTCGGGTTCTTCTGCGAGTGGAAAGATGTCATGAGTTACGAACTGGCCAACATCGACTACGACCGTAACTCATCGACTAATATGGTGAAATACCGCTGGTATTCTAACAATGTGCTATACGAAGACGACATGGACAACTACGTCAAGTATTTCCCCGATGATGTCCACAAGGAGTTCGAGGCCAAAAACGTCTGGATGTGGCAGGTGCCTTACGGCAAGGCCGGTGTTGAGGACGAGAGTGAGAAGCAGTTCCACCTGATGGCCTATGTGCATCCGCGTTATAGCTCGTGGTATCACTGGCGCTGGACGGCCACCTTCGACGGTAACCGCAGAGACTGGGATGTGGACTTCTCAGGCAATTATAAAAGCGACGATAAAGTTATCAATCCCGACTTCGGTAAGCGTGGTTGGGTTGGTTTCTCGTTCAAGCTGCCAGCTCCCGATCGCGAAAAGTGGGGCCTGATCTCGTTGAAGAACGCCTCCAACAGCTATGTCATGCGCAATGTGAAGATTTATAAGACAGGCAGTGATACTCCAACCACTACCATAGCCAACACATTTGCGCCCAAAGAGTCGGCTGAGAAGGCTGTCAGAGAAGGTTCCTACACCGTCACCTTCGAGTTTATCAACCCCGACAATAATAAGGTTACCGCCAAGGGTATGCTGAAGAATGTCAAGGTGAACATTGGTAAGGACAGGAGTGAAGCCACCACCAGCATCTCCACTGGTGATGCCGAACTGGAAGTAATGTAATATGTAAGTGTCATATAAACAGGAAACATGTATATTCAATAAACAATATATGAAAAAAAATCTCATCTGGATGCTTGCTGTCATCCAAAGAAGAGCTTTGCACCCGGTGAACTCATCACGATTTCCACCTATCCCGTTAATGGAAAGTACACGATTACTTTCAGAGCAGGTAAGAATTCATCCGATATCAAGAATTACAGATATATCAGTCATGAGTTTGTACCTCTGAACCACCTAGAACCAACAGTACTGAGGGCAGCTTTTGATTTCGTTCAAGATGATAAAACATGAAGAAAAGTCAATTTTGGATGCTGACAGCCATCCGGCCATTGATGCTTGTCATGGCTTTCTGCGGCGCAATGTCGCTTGCGTCGTGCAGCGACAGCAGCATCAATAAGGACAACCCGACGCCGGAGCCGACACCCGGCTTGAAGGAACTGGAGGAATGGCAGGCTGGGGCTATCGTCTCCCAAGAGACTATCAGCACTTCGAACTGAAAGATTAATTATAATTTATTATTTACATAAAACTATTAAGAAAATGAAAAAGATTCTGATGGCCGCAGTTGCCTTAATCTGCATGACAATGACAAGTGCCATCTTGGCCGCATGTGGCAGTGATGAGAAAACAGAGATTAAGTCTGAGAAAGTCTGGTATAGGCTTGACGGGAGCAACTTACAGGTTGCCACTGGCCATAAAGACGCATTCAATGCTTTCGAAAGAGAGATGGAAAATGCACTTGAAAGTGTCGGAACTGTTGATATCAATGAGAGCGACCTGATTAAGCGTTTGCAAGCTATTGTTGATGTTTATAACAATAAATACATCAGAGGCACTGTTAATCTCCAGAAGTCTTCAGATGCATCTAACTGGACCACTATCAAAACATTCACATTGACAGGTGCCATTGGATTATAGTTAGTTAATGTTATGTTATGTTTTATTTCAAATCAATCAATTATGAAGAAAATTATGATGACGCTGGTCCTGGGTATAGTAGCCCTGACAGCAAGTGCACAGAACACAGGTCGCGATGCTGGTTCATTTACATTGCAGCCTAAAGCAGGTATTGGTATGGGACATATCTCAGGTTCTTGGGACGGAGGAGCCGATGCCAAGTGGCGTACAGGATTTGTTGCTGGTGTTGAAGGCGAGTATTATATCAACGACTGGCTGAGTGCTGCCGCAGGTGTGAACTATGCACAGCAGGGATGGAAATTAGAGGGTAGTAATTTAGATGGTAGTAGTTTTACGCTTACAACCAAGCTTGACTACATCAACGTTCCTATCGTTGCTAATTTTTACATTTCCGAAGGACTTGCGTTGAAAACTGGTGTGCAGATGGGATTCCTGGCATCAGCCAAAATGGAGAGCAAAGATGTCAAGGAAAATTGTGAGAACACAGCTTTCTCAATTCCTATCGGTATCTCTGGTGAATACAATAACTTCGTCCTTGATGCCCGTTACAACATTGGTATAACCAAGGTGAACAAGTATGGTGATAATAGCCAGCGTAGCGATCTCTTTGTAGTTACAATCGGCTACAAGTTCCAGTTCTGATTTTATATTTTTAATTGTATGACATCCTCGCTACCTATCATGGTGGCGAGGTTTTTTAATGCCTCGAAGGTAACACATAGACGACATTGTCCAAAGATTTGTATTTTCCCTAAAATCCGCAGATAATTTTCAAAGGTCTAATTTTGCCGCCATTTGAGACATGTCTGTCTGTTTTTAGCCATACAAGCGTGTAATCCGACCGACCATGAGCCAGTACCCCCTTACCCCGTAAGGT
>Ga0310695_10001063_pt1 | contig 66812 bp, 53 predicted proteins | sample RumenRJG_04DNA_FD_203882 | JGI IMG/M metagenome (GOLD analysis project Ga0310695, IMG submission 203882) | Bovine rumen microbial communities from Lethbridge, Alberta, Canada - RJG_04 (v2) (version 2) | ecosystem: Host-associated > Mammals > Digestive system > Stomach > Rumen | place: Canada... | reverse complement strand
ATTCGAGAATTACAGGTATTGAGATTCTGAATGATGATGTCTATATTAAATTTGAAGGTGTAACAGAAATGCTGCCATATCGGATGACTGGTGATGGTTTGCGTCGCTATTTGAATATTGTAGCATGTGCGGCAAATTCTATGACAACCATTATTATGTTAGACGAAATAGATAATGGCTTGCATTATTCTGTATACAAGAAATTATGGGAGGCCATCTTTGCCTTAGCAACTTCCGCGAATAAACAAGTCTTCGTGACAACCCATAGCAAGGAGACGCTCTATAAGCTCAATGAAATGCTGGAAGAAAACCCCGACTATCAGAAAGAATTGAGGTTATATACCATTGAGAAGACTTTAAAAATGGGTATTCAGGCATACAAATATACTTATGAGGGTCTGTCAGGGGCTTGTGAGAATGATATTGAAATTAGAAGTATAGTCCGATGAAAAGATTCTTGATTATTGTTGAGGGTGAAGCCGATAAGAAGTTCTTCCTGGACTACTTCCATCATTTGTTTGGTGAACAGGCACCAAAAGACAGCATCATTCATTCAGGCAAGGACAGTGATACTGGTGGTTATACCAAGTTGAAATCAGAGGAGGCTTTGCAAGCCATGCGTAAGAACACCAACCAAGGCGGTGTAAACCTTGTTATATTCGATGCAGACGAGAACCCAGAGGCTCGCCGTAAAGAATTACTTGCCATCAAAGATGAGTTTGGCGTGGAATTCGAGTTGTTCCTTTTGCCCAACAACAAAGATGCTGGTGAGTTAGAAGATATGCTGGAGCAGATAATTAACCCCAACAATCAGCCCGTGATGGATTGTTGGCAGACTTACGAAGGTGAATTGGAAAAGGTAAGAATTCCTACCAAAACACCTCCCACGCTGACTATCCCTGCCAAAAAGACCAAGATATATGCCTATCTTGAAACTTTGTTAGGGAAGACAAGAAGTCAGAAGAAACTGATAAAGGATGCCAACCGCAATTACGAGAACACCCAGCACTGGAATCTGGATGCAGAGTATCTTGAGTCGTTGAAAGTATTCTTAGAGAAATTTCTTTCATAAGATTAAAAATGGATGTAGTAAAACAATATAAAAGGCGAGGCAGACTTCCGAAAATAGAGGTTGTTGACCTGTTCTGTGGAATAGGTGGACTGAGTTATGGTATGAAGTCAGAAGGTTTCAAGATTCTTGCTGGTTTTGATTTGGATTGGACTTGCCAATATGCTTATGAAACAAACAATGATGCAAAGTTCATCTATAAAGATATTAAGACTGTAACCAAAGATGATATAAAGCCATTATATTCAGAGAAGGCCATTAAGGTATTGGCTGGATGTGCGCCTTGCCAGCCTTTCTCATCTTATGCATACAAGAACAAAAAAAAGGACCCCAATAAATACGATTTACTATATGAGTTTGGACGTTTGGTTAAGGAAGTGCAACCAGATATTGTGACAATGGAGAACGTCCCTGCAATAGAGTCTTTTAAACTGAAGTCAGTCTTGACAGATTTCATTAAGGTACTTCGGAAAGAAGATTATCATGTAGATCATATAGTTGTATATTGTCCTGATTACGGAATACCGCAGACTCGCAAACGTTTAGTGCTATTAGCTTCTCGATTTGGAAAAATAACCTTGATGCCTCCAACCCATAAAAAAGAGGATTATGTGACTGTTCGAGATGCTATTGGAAATCTTTCTCCATTAGAGGCAGGCGAAAGCTGTCCTTCTGATGCATTGCACAGGTGCCGTGCATTATCTCCGTTGAATATGCAAAGGATGCTAGCAACGCCATATGGTGGTAGTTGGAAAGATTGGCCAGAGGAATTGCTTTTAGACTGCCACAAGAAGGAAGGTGGGAAAAGTTTTGGTAGTGTCTATGGGCGTATGGTATGGGACGAACCCGCTCCGACAATGACAACAGAGTGTACTGGTATTGGGAATGGTCGTTTTGGGCATCCAGAACAAAACAGAGCCATTTCTGCTCGTGAAGCAGCATTGATTCAGACATTCCCAGCAACTTACAAGTTCTTCCCTAATGAAGAAAATGTGTCTTTAGTTAAGGCTTCTCGCTATATAGGGAATGCTGTTCCACCAAAATTGGGGGGGGTGATAGCTGAAAGTATTAAGCAACATATACGAAATACACCATTATGAAACAATACAATTTTAATATATCATTGAGTATTTTAAACCATCTCGGCAGAAACTTGTATAGAAGTTTTATGACGGTTCTTGGTGAAGCTATCTCCAATTCATGGGATGCTGATGCTAATAATGTATATATAACCATAGATCGTGATTCAAAAATACTAATTGTTAGAGACGATGGTGATGGTATGGATGAAAACGATTTCCAAAACAAGTTCTTGAAAATTGGATATTCCAAGCGTAAAGACAATAAAACGCATACAATTTTGAAGCGTCCTTTCATAGGAAGAAAAGGAATTGGCAAATTGGCACTACTTTCATGCGCACAAAAAATAACAGTCTTATCAAAAGCCAAAGGAATGACCATTGTTGGTGGCGTAATAGATAATTCAGGATTGGATAAGGCAATAAAGGATGACGTGTCGTCCACTGATTATAGTCTTGGACTACCGCAAGATTCTCTAGTTTTAAAATATGATGAGAGATTAGGGGCAAAAGGTACAGTAATTTTCTTTGAAGGCCTAAAAGATGGTATTCGCAATCGTATTGAATATATCACCAAATTGGTAGCCTTGTATTTTCGGTTTTCTTTAAAGGATCCTAGTTTTAACATCTATATTAATGAGAAATTAGTCACGATAAAAGAATTGAATTCTATAAAGGAGAAAACGCAGTTCGTATGGATCTTAAATGCTCTTGATGATCCATATATTAGTGATGGTGTGTTTAAGAAATCGAAAGAAATCAATATTGACAATAGCCAAATAAAAGGTTTTATTGCATCTGTAGAGACACCTTCTGACTTAAAAATTAAAGGAACGGAAGAAAAAATAAGCATAGACCTATATGTTAATGGACGATTGAGGGAGAAAGATATTTTACGCCATATTCCTACAGCCAGAATTGTTGAGAGTTACCTTTATGGTCAGATACACTACGATGATTTGGATGATGAAACAGATCGCTTTACAAGTAGTAGAGAAGGCGTTGTTCCTGACGATCCTAAATTCAAAAACTTATTGGGAGAATTAGAGAAGATTCTTAAAACGATTATTAATGATTGGGATATATGGCGTACAGAAATCAATCAAGATGGTGACTCCGAAAATCCCAGATTGACAAAAAAACAGAGGAAATCAAAAGAACTTTTTAACGCTGTCGTGGAAGATTTCAAACCTTCAAAAGACAATAGCAAAAGTCGCAAGAAAGTTGATGGTTGGATAAAATCTATAAGTGAAGATGCAGAATTCAATTTATCGTCTTATGGAGAATGCTTTGTTTCTGAGAATTTGTTACGCAATTATATTGTGGAAAAGAAAATTGCAATATCGCAAAATGTTCAAAACAAAATAGACGATTGGAAAGCTAAAGCTGAAACAGCCAAACAGAATGCAAATATAAACTTTGATATACGCGAGGATGATTCCGATTTGTCATATTTAGACATGGATAATTTAGCGTATTTAGCTGATGATGAAACAGACAAAATAAAAAAGGCAACGTTGAGAAGAGATGCTGCTGAATACAAACCCATTCGGGATGCCCTAGCCCACACGTCAAGACTGACTGCTATAGCAAAAAGTCGGTTAAACATTACCTATGAAAATATAAAGGCCAGAATTGTTAGTTTGTTAAACAGAGCCTAGTGGAGTTAGTGGGTAATTGTAAAAAAGTTGTGGGTAACCCCAATGATATTATAAATAGAAGTAAAACGATATTAAGATTATGATACTAGCAATAAAAACTGAGAATGATTTGTGGGCATTGCTGACCGAGGTGATTAGTTTTCTCGGTTGGGCATTCCATCCAGATGACCCAATGACGGATTATGTCCGTAGGGACACCGGTGAGCCATCTTATTCTCCAGAAGAGGCCGAAAGATTAGATAGCCTAATGGACGAAGCCTTCGACTTCTGTGAACAGCATGGTGTTGATATCTACGAATTGTCAATGGAAATCAGCAAAGAACTTCATGGCGACATTTTCGCCGAAAAAGAGGTGGCATAGATAACACTGGTGCAAATCTCTTAGCTTGAAGTTTGTTATTGTATAGTTAATTAGGAATGACAGAAGATATAAGTATACAAAATACCCAAGAAAATATTGATTTCGATGGTCCTTCATGGATCGATCGACAGTTTACTCATCCTGAGCGGATTATTAGGCTTGGCACATCGTTCAGTGGCATTGGCGCCATAGAATATGCATTCAAAAGGTTAGGTCTCAACAGTAAGATAGTGTTTGCTGGAGATATAGATGCTAATTGCAAGAAGACTTACTTTGCTAATTACGACATAGACGAAAGTAAATGGCATACTGATATTCGCGACTTTGATGCAAAACCCTATAAGGGGAAGGTGGACTTGTTTGTGGGAGGTGCTCCTTGTCAAGCATTCTCGATTGTGGGAGGCCAAAGAGGTTTTGATGATACACGGGGTACACTATTTAGAGAATTTGCACGAGTGGTGAAAGAATGCCAGCCAAAAGTATTTATCTTTGAAAATGTTCAAGGCCTATTTAAGCATGATAATGGCCGCACATGGGATATAATAAGGAAAACCTTTGAAGATTACTGTGGCTATGATGTCCATTATCAGTTGTTAAACGCACGAGACTATGGTGTTCCCCAAACAAGAGAGAGGCTTTATTGTATAGGATTCCGAAGAAAGACAAGTTTCAAATATCCAGCCCCGATTCAATTAAAGTATCGAATGTACGACTTTATGGAAGATTTTACTGATACTGATTTTTTCTCGGAATCCGACGGCTACAAATATCTGTCAAATAATGAAGAACATAGAGAGGCACTTGTGAAAGGCCTTGAACATGAACATTTTAATGACTTCGTGTTTGCGGTAAAAGAAGTTGAAGACAAATATTATCTTTCAGAGAAAGTTGCTAAATACGTATTGGCAGGTGGAACCAAGACATTCAAGACCTCAACTAAAACGGATCTTGACATTGCGCGTCCTTTACTTCATTCCATGCATAAAATGCATAGGGCTGGAGTTGACAACTATGTCACCTATAGAAAAGATAAGGGTATCAATGGTATTCGCAAATTGACGCCAAGGGAATGCCACCGCCTTATGGGATTCCGCGACGACTTCCAAATAGTGTCAGCCAACACAGCTGCATACATGCAAGCAGGAAATAGTATAGTTGTTGATGTATTAATGGCAATACTCAAACAACTTGACATTACAAAATACGGTGTAGATGGAGAATAAATATCAAGACATACAAAATACAAAGGCCAATATTGACAATAGTGGGGTTGATTGGCGAACAAAGTCTTTCTCTCATCCAGAGCGAACGATAAGGCTTGGTACATCATTTAGTGGTATAGGTGCGATTGAGCATTCCTTCCATCGTTTAGGATTGAATTGTAAGATTCAATTTGCTGGGGATATTGATGAGAATTGCAAAAAGGCTTATTTTGCAAATTACAATATCAAAGAGGATCAATGGCATAAAGATATACACGAGTTTGATGCGACCCCGTTTAAGGGTAAAGTAGATCTTTTTGTAGGTGGGGCTCCTTGCCAGGCATTCTCACTTCGAGGTAAACATGGTGGATTTGAAGATACTAGAGGTACACTTTTTAGAGAATTTGCACGTGTAGTTATTGAATGTCAACCAAAGGTATTCATTTTTGAGAATGTTCGTGGTATGCTTTATCATGATAAAGGTAATACATGGGATGTCATTCATAACACCTTTGAAAATGACTGTGGCTATCAGGTATATTATCAAATACTTAATAGTAAAGACTATGGAGTACCACAAAGTCGTGACAGAATATATTGTATTGGCTTTAAGAAAGAAGTAGATTTTAAGTACCCTGCGCCCATTGAACTAGATAAAACAGTATACGATCTTCTTGAAGATATCATTGAAGACAAATATTTTCTAAAAGAAAAGGGGTTCCACTTTATCACAGAAAGTGTCAATCATACAAAAAGCTATACACAGATAAATGGTTCGGTACAACTTTGCCAAAAAAGGAATCAGCAATTCAACTGGCATGGTGACTTTATATATCATCCTTTCACGGAGGAAAAAAAACAACCATCTGAATTCTTGGAGAAAGTACATCTTGTTAAAGATGCGGAAGAATCATATTACATAGCATCAAATGTAGGAGAAAGAACTATTTATCCCGACGGGAATGGGAACCATGTGTTACGTAGAGGTAAGAATGTAAAATGTGATACATCCAAAGGATGGTTCCGTAAACTCACGCCGCGTGAGTGTCTGCGTTTAATGGGTTTTGATGATTCGTTTAAAATTGTAGTCTCTGATACTGAGACTTACAAACAGGCAGGAAACAGCATTGTCGTAGATGTGTTAATTGCTTTGCTAAAACAGATGGATATAACAAAATATGGTGTATAATTATGAAGATTGCAGATAATGAATATCAAGTTGTAGAGGTCTATGACCTTTCTGTAACTGTTCCTGACTCTTTTGTTACAAATGACAATAAGACATGTAACGGGCATGGAGAAGCAAAGTTCTACATGGGTTCTAAGGAACATATGAGGGAGTTCTATACAGGAAATCCTTTAAGTGATGGCTTTGAGGTCACATGCATCGTTCTGAAAGAAGATTTGTTACAATATATGCAGACTATTCAGCATGAATATCTACATCCCTCTATTACGTATAGAGGACAAAGGAAAAGGAGTAACATGTCACGTCTATGGCATCAAAGAAATATAATGTTACATGGGCTACCTGATGTTATGGAATTTCAAATAAGTGATCAAAAGCAGATAGAGGGATCTCGTGGATACGTAAAAAGTATATCCAGGAAAAAAGATTGTGCATACGAAATTATAAGAAACATTGCTTTACCTTTTGTTTCTTATGTGTCAGTTATGAAACTACAACAAGAAGAAACGGGGAAAATATATTTTTATTGGAGGCTTTTCACAGATTTCTCTCAAATGGCTGAACAGCAATTCATGGCAAAGAATTATGGTAAAAGAAAAGCCATGAAGTCTCGTCGTTCAAGAGATGGACAGGAAAAGTACCGCCAAGGGCTTTATACCGAGTTTAGACATTGTCCTTTTTCAAAAATTGATGATGCGCGTTTACTTGTAGCAAGTCATATTAAGCCATGGGCAGTATGCAATAGAGAAGAAAAAGTAGATGTCTCAAATGGTTTTCTATTATCACCTTTATTTGACAAGCTCTTTGACAAAGGTTTTATTACTTTTAGTGACGATGGAAACCTTATTATTTCTGAATGGCTTTCTGCTGCTAATCAAAACCGAATAGATTTTACATATGACACAAATGATTTGCTCTTGACACCTAAAAGAAAAGCATATTTGAAATTCCATCGTGAAAACGTTTTTAAATCTTGAAATGTATGGCAGATGCAATATGTAGATGGAGAAATGGCACTCCTAAAACTGTTGTGGAATTAGTTAATTCCATTCCCCATATTAAGATGCCTATTGATGTTTTTCGTAGTTTTATGGAAAACAGATGGGATGGTGATTTCTTTAGAACCCCATATCAATTGGCTTGTCAGTTAGGATTATACTGTGAGGCAGAAGATGGATATTATTATCCACGTTTCGATCATGACATTGACGAAAAAGAGGCAGAAGATTATCTCCTCTTTTGGTTGCCAAGATACTATGTCCCTAATCCATATACAAGAAAAGACGGTTTTCAAGATATAGATTGTCCAACATATTTTCTTAAAGAGTTGTATGCATATGTTCGAAAGAATCCTAATTGTACCTATAAAGATGCTTATGAGTATTGCTTTCATGAAACAGCAAAGAATAATGATGATATAATCCGGAACTATATAAACTGTTATTCGCGTATTTTGTCTTTCTCAAGAGATGGTTTATTAAATATTACAAATGTAAATCCTAATATTGTGTTTAAAAATATGGATAGAAATGACAAGAAGGCTTTCTTCGATAATTTTGATAATGAAAATGTTTTCGTTCGAAAAACTCAAGAATCTCTCCAGCAAATATACTATGGCGCGCCTGGTACAGGAAAGTCGCATGAGATAAAGAAATTGACTAAGGGAAAGGAGGTGATTCGTACTACATTCCATCCTGATAGTGATTACTCTACGTTTGTGGGAGCATATAAACCTACGACAAAAAGCGTTCCTATCTATTCCACTTATGGAGAAAAAGCAGTGGAGGTAAAGGATGCAGATGGGAACCCTATGACGGAAGACCGCATTGTTTATGAATTTGTAGAGCAGGCTTTCCTACATGCATATATCAAGGCTTGGAAGCAATTTGCTAAGGCTGATGATGGCAAGGCTGCGGAAGAGGTGTACTTGGTTATTGAGGAAATCAATCGTGGCAATTGTGCACAGATATTTGGCGACTTATTCCAGTTACTTGATCGTGGGGAAGATGGTTTTTCTGAATATCCTATTGTGGCCGATAAGGATTTGCAGAAGCAATTGGCAAAGGCATTTGCAGATATGCCGTTCTTGAATGCTCCTGCTGTCTGTGGCATGAGTGCAGAAGAGGTTGCTGTAAAAATCAGAAAAGGCGAAATATTGCTTTTGCCTAATAATCTTTTTATATGGGCAACAATGAACACTAGCGATCAAAGCCTATTCCCAATAGATTCTGCCTTTAAGCGTCGCTGGGATTGGCAGTATATGCCTATTGCCAACGGCAACAGGGATTGGCGTATTTCTGCCAATGATAATGAGTATGACTGGTGGGAGTTCTTGGAGAAGATAAATGCGCTGATAGGCGAGAAGACTAGTTCGGAAGACAAGAAGTTGGGCTATTACTTCTGTAAGGCCAAAGATGGTGTAATAGATGCCAAAATGTTTGTAGGTAAGGTCATCTTCTATCTGTGGAACGATGTATTTAAGGATTATGAGTTTGAAGGTGATGCGTTTAATGATGTTGAAGGTAAGTTGACCTTTGATAAGTTCTATAAAACCATTGATGGTACGACTTCTGTCGTAGAGGAGAAGGTTGTACGGTTTATGGAGAACTTAAATGTCAATCCTATAGACGACCAAGAAGAAGATGAGGATGGGAATATGAAGTCTTCTGTAAATAAGAACTATGACAAATTCTCCATAAATGATAACGGAAATTGGGGAAAGAATAGATTAGCATTTGAATGTATCAAAGAATATGTGAGTCACCATGAAGAAAAGACTGCAGATGAGGTCTTGGAGATTTGGGGAAAAATGAATCCTGGCGTTCCTCATTTTATAGAATCGGATGATGTTTACAATAATCGAACAGATACAAGTAAAATACGTTCTTCTAACATAAAATGGAGTAATGGATCTGTGTATGTTGTCCGGAATGGCTATGGCAGTAATGGCATGGTGGAGAAATTTATGAAAAACGTGAATGATAATTATGAATTGCTAGGACAGAAAATAAAAAGGATTGTAAATCAATAATGAGAATCCTCATAGAAGAATATCAATACGCATACGAGGATGTGAGCCAGATGGCTCCAAGCCTTGATATCCAGCACGATGCGGAAGGCAAAGTGAGCCTGAGTCGTGTGGGGTATTTCTTCTGTCCGGAGGTGGATGATTGTGTGTTTGTTCTTCCAAAGGTGTTGCTTGAAGGGGAGTTCGGTCAGGAATTAGTGTTTGGACATATTCCTCCTCGTGATTTAGTTGTTCTTGACAAGTGCGAGGAGTTGACTACAACAGAACGTGAGTTTATCTACAATCTTTCTGTGTGGATATACAGGGCTATCTGTGTGTTTAAGGAACATGAGTATGATCGTTTCGGTGGGAAGAAGAAAACGCCATCAATCGTGCTTTATAAGCAAATGCCAGTAGCCGGACATTCGAGAAAAAGAAAAGCAAACACGTTTTTGGATATTTTGTTGGCACTCCAACAATGGAACAGGGATAATCAGCAGTTCGTGATGTTTATCGTCAAGAATTTGCATGCAGGTTATAACAAGATCAATTGGACGAGGACAATCTCCCATTCGCAGGCCATCATACAAAATGAGCATTCGTCGCAGTCGGTCGTTTATTTGAATCCCGTCAACAGAAAGCGTACGATTAATTTTGATGAGGAGTTGTTGGTAATATATTACAGCATTCTCTATTACATCAATGATACTTATGGACTGCCTGTTATTATGAATGTGAACTTTCCTCTGATAAAAGGGGAGAAGTTTAAGACTTATTTGAAAGGATTTGGGGTCAGGCGGCTCCGGCAGATTAAATATAAGTATTTCTCGGATAAGGCATTGGAACTATGGAATTTGTGCTTTGATTTCTTTGACCGTCCCTCTCATGTAACGATGAATGTTGACAGGAGGGAGTATTTGATGGTTAAGAGTTTCCACGTTGTCTTTGAGGCTATCATTGACGAACTGATTGCTGGTGATCAGAAGTTGCCCAAAGAATTGATTGATCAGGAAGATGGTAAGGTAGTTGACCACATGTACCAATATAGGGAACTGGTCAATGATGAAAGTGACGAGGATATATATTATATAGGTGACTCGAAATACTACAAGCGTGGCCGTAATCTGTCGAAGGAGTCCATATATAAGCAGTTTACATACGCTAGGAATGTGGTTCAATGGAACATTGACTTGTTCAATGATGGTAACGAGATTGATCAAAAAGGTCATATCAAACTACGTGATGAAGTGACTGAGGGATATAACGTGATTCCTAATTTTTTCATCTCAGCACAGCAGAATGAACTGGAGAAGAAGGACGACATTCACTTGACAACAGATAAGACTCCTTATCATTTGAGCCGACAGTTTGAAAACAGGTTGTTTGACAGAGATACATTCTTATTAGCTCATTATGATGTTAATTTCCTGTTCGTGTTGGCCTTATATGGGCGAAACAAGGAATCTGCAAAAGTGGCGTGGCGAAACAAGGCAAGACAATTGTTCCGTAGTCAGATACAGGCGATGCTAAAAGAGCACTTTACTTTCTATGCCATGACTGCGCACGAAGATGTAGATGCAGAGTTATATGTCAAAGAGCATTTCCAGTCTGTATTAGGTAAGGTGTTCCGTCCTTTTGACGACAAGGATAATCAGCAGTATTTCTCTTTGGCATTAAGAAAGCCTGAGAGGATAGAGTTAACTGATAAGACTAAAGAAGCAGAACTGAGGGCCGAAGTACGCGAAGAGAATGAGGCGCTGCTTTTCCAACTAAGGCAAAACTTCCATGTAGAACTATGTCCGTTAGGAGAGTTGCCTTATGACAAGTTGCCTGTGGTTGTACCTCATGCCAGAATGGAGATTCCGAAGAAGTTTATGACGATGCATTATTTGGAGAATTATCCAAATACTTCATTCTTGATTGGTGCAGTCAATGGTGAAGATCACATCAGATGGATTCTTGGTAGAGAGGGCGGAAAACGAGACGATGCCTATAATGTTCGAATAGGTAAAGATGTGCATGGGGGTGTGGTTAAGAGTCGTGATGAGATTAAACATGCCAAGTTTGTCATATTATATATAATAGGTAAAGAGCACAAAGAAGTCTATAAGGTGTTTAGGGTAAAGAATATTGGTGAGATGTCAAAAAAACAGATGATAAAAACGGGGTATCATGACCCGCATCATGACAGATACCTATGCTATTTCTTTGACGAGGAAGTCACGCTTGGTAATATCAATATAGATAAAATTATTGAGGATGACAGGAAGAGGTTTATGGAAGATACAAGATATAATCATGTGTTGGAAGAATACCCTCAAGGACGTCCAGTATATTTAGAAGGTAATCAATTAATAGCTTATAGGTATTGATGGATAAACTCTCGGCAGAACAACGGCACAAGAATATGGCAGCGATCCATTCGAAGGACACGAAGCCGGAGATGATTGTGCGACGTGGATTGTGGAGTAGGGGATTCCGCTACCGATTGAACCACAAGCGGCTGCCTGGGCATCCAGACTTGGTGTTGAGAAAATACAGGACTTGCATCTTCATCAATGGATGCTTTTGGCACGGACACAACGTGAGCCTCACCCCCGACCCCAGCCTCACCCCTAACCCCTCTCCAAAGGGCGAGGGGGACTCTAAGGGCGAGGGGAGTGAATACATTGTGAACTCGGAGTGTTGCAAGATTCCGAAGACGAACAGGGAGTTCTGGGTGGCGAAGATTCGCAGAAACAAAGAACGTGACAAGGAGGAACAGCGCAAGTTGGCTGAAATGGGCTGGCATTGCATCACGGTTTGGGAATGCGAGCTGACGCCCAAACGACGCGAAGAAACATTGGAATCATTAGCCTTCACATTAAACCACATTTGGTTGCAGGATCATGGTGCAAAGACGATTCCCTATCCCCAATTGGAGGAAGAAGATATGCAAATGCCAATGGCTGCAGAAGATTAAACTAAAAGCGTAACGACTATGGCGTACAAACCTTGGGAAGTTCAGGATAATCTCTGGACGTAATCCATAGAAAAAGAATGAAAAATTTGGAACTTTAAGAATTAGTTCGTATATTTGCACCAAAGTTAAGAAGATTTGTATGGAACAGCAGACGGATATACGATGGATTCAACGGTATGCTAACTTTCATAAGGCATGCAGCAGGCTTGTGGCTGTGACTGAGGCTGACAGGTTCATGGACGATTTGTCTGAACTTGAAATCGAGGGGCTTGTGCAGCGTTTCGAATATACCTTCGAATTGGCGTGGAAAGTGCTGCAAGACCTGTTGATATATAAGGGTTACGAATTTATGATGGGTCCCAATGGCACGTTGAAGATGGCTTTTGACGACGGTCTTATTGCTGATCATGATGGCTGGCGGAAAATGGCCAAGTCGCGTAACACGCTGAGTCATGTGTACGACGAAGAAGAGGTATTGCCAATCGTCAAATTGATATACAGCGACTATGCTCCTCTCTTGAAGAAATTGGATGAAGAACTGAATATTTTATCACAAGACAGTAATTATAAGCAGGCATGAAGTTTGGGCTTAGCGATACGGTGATTAAGGAACTGCAGGATGTCTTTCGTCGTTATGCGAACATTGAGAAGGTTCTGATCTTTGGCTCCAGATCAAAGGGGAATTACCGTGCAGGCTCGGATATTGACTTAGCTGTAATAGGTAAGGACATTGACTATAACCAACTACTCAATATCCTTTGTGAGATAGACGATTTGGAACTTCTCTATTCCGTTGACCTGTTGGATTATCAGAAGAAAAAGGGTACGCCCATCGGTGACCATATCGACAGAGTAGGTCAGGTTTTCTACGAGGCAGCATAGCGTAATATGAAGACGAAACATGTACAATATCAGACTCATGGGACTTGTTCGCAATTGATTGACGTGACAGCCGATGAGCACGACGTCATCCAACAGGTGTTCTTCCTGGGGGGATGTAATGGAAATCTGCAGGGCATCAGCCAGCTGGTGAGAGGTCAGAAGATTGACGACGTGATTCATCGCTTGGACGGCATTCGCTGTGGTATCAAGAACACATCGTGCCCTGACCAGCTGTGTCGCGCACTGGAACAGCTGAAGCAGGCTCCCTTAGAGGGCGAGTGACCTTGTCGCATCCCGCTCTTTTTACAGCGGATCGACGTCGTAGTAGATTTGCAGCGAGGAATAACGTTTGTCGGCCATCATCTGCTGTTGTGCCGTGAGCAGATATTGGCGCACACGAGGCATGTCGATGCCCAGTTCGAGTTTCAGCACCAGTTTACGGATGTTTTGTCCACTGACCTTGGCCACCGAGGGTTTGTCAGGGCCCAACACCCGAGCTCCGAACCATTGGCGCAGACGGGCTCCCATTTCCGTGGCGGCAGTCTCGACGACGGCATTCTGGCGGTGGCGCAGGAAGACGTAAATCAAATGGGTGAACGGCGGATAGTGGAACAGTTGGCGTTCGGCAACAAGATCGCGGTATAAAGAAATGAAGTCGTTATGTACCACGTGACGGATAACGGGCGTTTGGGGCTGCTTGGTCTGTAGGATGACCAGTCCGCGACGACGTTTGCGTCCTGCGCGTCCACTGACCTGCGACATCATCATAAACGAGTGTTCGAAGGCGCGGAAGTCGGGTTGGTTCATCATGCTGTCGGCATTGACGATGCCCACAATGCTGACGTTGTCGAAGTCGAGACCTTTGCTGATCATCTGCGTGCCGATGAGGATGTTGGTACGTCCTGCTCCGAAGTCGGTGATGATGCGTTCGTAGGCATTGCGCGTGCGGGTGGTGTCGAGGTCCATACGCGCAATACGGGCCTCAGGAAAAACCTCGCGCACCTGTTCCTCTATCTTCTCCGTACCAAAACCACGCGTACGCAGGTCGGTACTGCCACAACAAGGGCACTCCGTGGGTATACGGTAGGTAAAACCACAGTAGTGGCATGTCAACTGGTTCAATTGGCGGTGGAGCGTCAGCGATACGTCGCAATGCTGGCAGGTGGGCACCCAGCCACATTGGTGGCATTCGATGACAGGCGCAAAACCGCGACGATTCTGGAATAAGATGACCTGTTCGCCACGTTCCAGGGCTTCACGCATACGCGTCAATAATAGAGGTGAGAAGGCTCCCACCATCATCTTGCGGTGTTGGAGGTCAGCCGTATCGACGACCTGTATCTCAGGCAGTTCGATACCCTTGTAACGCTCCGTCAGTTCCACCAGTCCGTACTTGCCCGTCTTGGCATTGTGGTAGCTTTCCATAGACGGCGTCGCAGTGCCCAACAGCACTTTCGTATCGAATTGAGAATTAAGATGTGCCAACATGATGGCGGCACTGCGGGCATGATAACGGGGGGCAGGATCCTGCTGCTTGTAACTGGTCTCGTGTTCCTCGTCGACAATGACCAGTCCCAGTCGCTGAAAGGGCAGGAATACGGCACTGCGGGCGCCGAGAATGACATCGTAAGGATTGGGCGACAGTTGTTTCTGCCAGATTTCCACGCGTTCGGCATCGGAATACTTGGAATGGTAGATGCCCAGACGATTGCCGAAGATGCGTTGCAGACGTTGCATCATCTGCACCGTCAGCGCTATCTCAGGCAAGAGGTAGAGCACCTGTTCCTTGCGTTCGAGAGCTTGACGGATGAGGTGGATGTAGATTTCCGTCTTACCAGACCCCGTAACCCCATGCAGGAGCGTCACCTGTTTCTTCATCTGCTGCATCAGAATGTCGTTATAGGCATTCTCTTGAGCAGCACTGAGGGGTTGGATGAGGTCAGGACGATAGTCGCCACCATGATTCAGGCGACCAACTTCTACCTCGTAGGTTTCGAGTAGCTGACGCTTCACAAGTTGGTTGATGGTCTCGGCAGAAGCACCACTGGCGTTCATCAGTTCTTCGCGTGTGACCTCGTTAACATTGAACATTGAACGTTGAACATTGAACGTTGAATCATCATCCATTTGGTCATAATGGGACAAAGCGAGGTATTCCGTAAAGGCCTCGAGTTGTTTCTTGGCCCTCGATAGCACGTTCAGCGCCACATGCAGGGCCGTCACATTACGGTATTGCAGGGTCAGACGGATGTAGGTCTCCGTGCGTGGTTTATAGCCGTCCTCAGCTTTCAGTCCTGCTGGCAATGCCGCTTTATACACCTCACCAATGGGCGACAGGTAATAGTCGCTAATCCAGTGCCACAGACGCAGTTGCTGTTCGGTGACGATGGGTGTCTGGTCCATGACCTGCTGAATGGGCTTCACCTCATAACCCTCAGGTTTTGTCGTATGAACACGACCTACTAGTCCGACATACGACTTCGAACGTCCGAAGGTCACCAGCACACGAACACCTACCTGCACCGTCATGCCTTCAGGCACGGCGTAAGTAAACATCCCATGCAAGGGAACAGGCAGAATCACATCAACATACGTCATACAGGCGGCAAAGATACAAAAAAATAGGCTAACTGCAAAGAGTTAGCCTACCTTTTTATGGAGTTAAGGAGTTAAAGGAGTGATGGAGTTAAGACATTACTTAACGTTTCCAACCTTTACCAAATATTGACCGTTGGTCATGCCTTGCTGCGCTCGGAACTGCTCATGCAAAGCATGGCAGGTTTCTCGCTTGCACCAGGTATTCTGCAATCTGGACGGCATTGAGCGCAGCACCCTTGCGGATCTGGTCGCCAGAGAGCCAGAAGGTCAGGCCGTTCTCGTCGCTGAGGTCCTTGCGGACACGACCCACATAGACGTCATCCTTGCCAGCAGTCTCCAACGGCATAGGGTACTTCAGATTGGCAGGGTCGTCAACGAGCGTACAACCAGGAGCAGCAGCGATAGCCTTCTGAGCTTCCTCGACGCTGATGGGCTTCTCAGTCTCAATCCAAACGCTCTCAGAGTGGCTGCGCAACGAGCTGACACGCACACACATAGCCGAGCACTTGGCATCGGTATGCATAATCTTGCGCGTCTCGTTATACATCTTCATCTCTTCCTTCGTGTAGCCGTTGGGCTGGAAGACGTCAATCTGCGGAATGACGTTGTAAGCCAACTGGTGGGCAAACTTCTTGATGGTCTTTACCTCACCCTCTTCTACCATCTCCTTATACTGCTGTTGCAGTTCGGCCATAGCAGCGGCACCAGCACCAGAAGCGCTCTGGTAAGAAGAAACGTGGATGCGCTTGATGTGCGAGATTTTCTCCAGTGGCTGAAGCACCACGACCATCATAATGGTGGTGCAATTGGGGTTGGCAATGATGCCACGCGGACGGTTCAGCGCATCCTCGGCGTTACACTCAGGCACCACCAAGGGTACATCGTCGTCCATGCGGAAAGCGCTGGAGTTGTCAATCATCACAGCACCATACTTCGTGATGGTCTCGGCAAACTCCTTCGACGTGCCGGCACCAGCAGAGGTGAAGGCAATGTCGACATCCTTGAAATCGTCGTTATGCTGGAGCAACTTCACAGTCAACTCCTTACCGCGGAAGGTGTATTTCGTGCCTGCTGAGCGTTCTGAGCCAAACAGCACAAGTTCGTCCATCGGGAAATTTCTCTGGTCGAGGATGCGTAAAAACTCCTGACCTACGGCACCTGAGGCACCCACAATTGCTACTTTCATAAGTCTAATCCTTTTCCTATATTGTTATTTGGGGTGCAAAGGTAAGTAAAATATTCGAAATACACGCCATTTTCTTTCATTTTTTCACTATTTCGTCTTTCCGACTATCACAATGCCACCATTTTCGGGGATGACAATGTTCATCTGCTGTTTCTTGTTCTGCTTGACGGTCTTGACGCTGCCAACGACATTCGGATCATTGGTATATTTAGCATCGTCAGCATAGACGGTCAGCTGCGTGTCCTTCACAAACATGGGCAGCGAGATGACTTTCTTCACCGGCTGCTTTTCAGCATTGATACCGGCTATGTACCATGTATCGCCAGCACGACGGGCAATGATGGCATACTTGCCAGGATAACCGTCGATGAAGCGCACCTCGTCCCAGTTGGTGGGCACCTGTTTCATGAAGTCGATAGCCCAGGCGGGAGCATCCTCCAGATTGTTGGGAGCCAAAGCGAAGTGCTGGACGCTGCTCTGGAACAGCACAGCGGTAGCCAACGCATAAACATCGCTGGTACGACGATAGGTACCACGATCATTGCCAGTGCTATAGCGCTTGTTGAGGGCCGAACCACCCCAGTCCATAGAAGCTACGGTGTTGCGGATGAAGACGTGCGTACAGCCGTTCTTGGCCTCAGCATCGCAAGCGCCCTGTCCGAAACTCAGGTTCTCGGAAGCCAGCACAGCCTCAGAGGCGACGTAGTTCGGATACATACGTTCCCAACCACGAGGCAGCGTACATCCGTGGAAGATACACTGCAGACCAAACTCGTTGGCATCGGTCAGGATATCTTCGTAGAGCTGCATCATCACCTGCTTGTCACCACCGAAGAAGTCGACCTTGATACCCAGAATGCCATTCTCCTGCATCCACTTCATCTCCTGACGACGAACGGAACTCTTGTTCATCTTCTGACGAGGACCCTGAGGAGCGTCGTTCCAGAAACCGTTACTGTTGTACCACAGGAACAGACCTACGCCCTTCGACTGGGCATAGCGCGACAGCTCGGCAACCTTGTCGTAACCAATCTGTGAATCCCAGTGGGCATCAACCAATACGGAACGATAGCCCAAAGCTGCCGAGAAGTCGATATACTCCTTCTGCTCCTTGTAGTTGCAACTGCCGTCCATGCGGATAATCCACGACCAGGTACCCTTGCCATAGGTATAGTCCTTCGAAGCCTTGTATTTGGGCTGCACAAGGTCGTTGGCAACGGTGGTCTCCACGATAGGAGCCAGCGTAGTGCCGATAGTCATCGTACGCCAAGGAGTCAATGCCGGCAGGGCAACCTTGGCATTCGGAGTGCCCCAGCCGTCCATCTCTGATGCCTGTGGGAAGTCGATGCTGTATTTAGCACCACCGTCGTTCTTCAGCGCGCAACCGACATAGTTGCCGTCAGTACCTGTCTCGGAAATAATCACCCAACCCTGAGGTGTCTTGAACAAGCAGGGGAAGGTGTAGCCCTGACCCCAGCCGTTCTTACCCATCTCGTCGTCCCAGGTATAGCTGGTCTCATAGCTGGGATAGGTACGGGCGAAACCACCCATCGGCTTCACCTGCGGGCAGAGGAACGTCGTCGTTCCCTCAGGTAGGATAAAGCTGCTGGCCTCGCTTTCGACGACAGCACTGAACATATCCTTTTTGGAAGCATAGATCTTATAGCGGTAAGCCACGTCACGACCCGTCACACGGAAAATGACATCCAATGCGGGCTTGCCGTCTTTCTCAAACTGGCAGACAGCCTCCGTCGCCTCATAGCTGACGTGGCTCTGCTTGATGGTCTTCAGCGAATACTCGTCCTTAACGGTGGTTGTCTGACAGTCCTTCAGGGTAAGGCCCTGCGACAGGTCAGCGAAATTCATCACCACACCCAGCGGAGAGGGAGTGATAAATACGGTTCCGTCGAGCGTCACCTGATACGTGGCTTTACCGCCTTGGTCACTCACGGTAACGGCCATCTTGCCGTCCGGACTCTGGAATGTCTTCTCAGTTGCTTGGGCTGTCAGCAGACACAATGCCAATGCTGCAGCAGTCATCATTCGTTTCATCATAGTTCTTTTTTGGTTTTATATCTTACTTCATACTTCTTACATCATACCTCTTACATCATCCATCTTACCTCTCACCTCTTACTTCTTACCTCTAACTTCATACACTCCCCCCGCCTTGGTATCGAGATCGTACTCATAGACAGGACGGATATCCAACTGTTCGAAGGCTTTCAGTTCTGGAGAGCGTAGGGGCTGCTTGACATCAGCCGATTCGTACAACGCATTGGGACAAGGACCAGCGGCTTCTTTCAGTCCCTTGCCCTGCAGAGGCACATAGGAACGCAGGCGCAGCTTACCTCCAATCGTCGAGCGTATCTTTGCGGAACGAAGTTTTGCTTCGCTCCACTGCTCGTCAACAATGAACCCACCACGAGCCCTGAGGCCTTTCACCTCACCATCTGTCCAAGCATCAGGCAGGGCGGGCAACAGGTGGACGGCACCGTCGTGACTCTGCACCAACATCTCGCAAACACCGGCAGCACAGCCGAAGTTACCATCAATCTGGAAGGGCGGATGGGCATCAAACAGGTTCGGATAGGTTCCTCCGTGCCCTCCCCACTCCACTGAGTCGGGAATCAGTGTCAGCATATTCTTGATGATGCGGAAGGCGTGGTTGCCATCCAACATACGCGCCCAGAAGTTTATCTTCCAGCCCAGGCTCCAACCCGTAGCCATATCGCCACGTTGCTTCAGCGTGTTGGCAGCAGCCGAGAACAAATCCGGATGGGAATATGGGGAAATCTGATTCGAGGGATAGAGTCCGTAGAGGTGCGAGATATGACGATGCTCGTCTTTCGGATTGTCGCCATCCCACATCCACTCCTGCAACTGTCCGTAACGTCCAATCTGCATGGGAGGCAATTGCTGAAGGGCAGTACGATAGACGGCAGTAGAATCGTCGCTGATGCCCAATACCTGAGCGGCACGCACCACCTGATTCAACGCATCGAACACAATCTGGTTGTCCATCGTAGAACCAGCCGTCACGGTGGTATTCTTACCCACGGGGCCATGCTCTGGCGAAACAGTAGGCACCGTGACCAGCCAACCAAATTCAGGATGAATGCGCATATAGTCCAACAGGAAGTCGGCAGCACCCTTCATCACAGGATAGTAGTCTGCCAACAACTGCTTGTCGCCAGTAAAGAGATACTGTTGCCAGATATGCGTCGTCAACCAGGCGCCACCCGTTGGGAACATTCCCCACGTGGTACCATCGACGGGTCCGGCAATACGCCAGAGGTCGGTATTGTGATGAGCCACCCAACCCCTGCAACCATACATCTCCTGTGCAGTTTTGACACCCGTCTCGCTCAGGTCCTTAATCATTGCAAACAACGGTTGCTGGTTCTCAATGAGGTTACCAACCGTTGAGGGCCAGTAGTTCATCTCGGCATTGATATTGATGGTGTACTTCGAATCCCAAGCGGCATTCTTCTTGTCATTCCAAACGCCTTGCAGGTTGGCAGGCTGTCCGCCAGGCTGCGAACTGGAAATCAGCAGGTAACGGCCGTACTGCATCATCAGCGACACCATATCGAGGTCGCTACCGTCGAACGTCGTCAGGCGCTGGTCGGTAGGCAAAGCCGCCGTTCCCGCAGGTTTTCCTGCGGGTTCCTTCAATTCTAGCGACACGCGGTCGTACTGCTCCTGATATTTCTTCAAGTGCTCCTTCAACAACTGCTTGTACGCCTTGCCCTTGACGCCAGCCAGCGTCTGGTTGTTCTTCTTCACAGGGTTACCGCTGATGTCGTGATAGTTCACGTAATTGGTAGCGGCGGTGATATAGAGCGTCGCAGTAGTGGCGTCGTCCACCGCTATCGACGTGGCCTTATGCTCAATCTTACCGTCCGACTCCACCAGGATGCGACACTCGGCTTTCAGACCAGCCTTGATGCCTTCCTGTTCCACACCGTCAACAACGGCTGCCAGCTCGTTGACGCGTCCTTCGATGCCTTCATGTTCGAAAACCGAAAAGACCTGTGCAATCAGCTGGCTGTCGAAGCTCATGTCGAACTCCAACTCGCCCTTCTTCGAGGCTTCCAGTCGTACGATGATGACATTATCTGCTTGCGAAGCAAAGACGGTACGCACATACTTCACGCCATCCACCTCGTAGGTAGTAGTGTTCAGCGCATTGCCGAGATTCAGTTCACGACGATAATTTACAGGCTCTGCGTCGCTGTCATAGTCGAACTTGAGTTTCAGACTGCCCAACGGCAGGAAACGCATCCCGTGAGGACCACGGAAGAAGTACTTATCCAACAACTTATGAGCCTCCTCTTCACGACCCATCAGCGTCAGGTCACGAACCTCCTGCAGGTGTTCGCGGGCTTCAGGACTGTTATTGTTATGAGGGGAACCGCTCCAGAAGGTTTCCTCGTTGAGTTGGATTTCCTCTTCCTTAACACCACCATAGACCATTGCCCCCAGATGGGAATTGCCAACGGGCAACGCTTTCAGCCATTTCTTGGCAGGTTGGTCGTACCATAACTTATGCTCTTGGGCTGTAGCAGTCAATGCCAACAGACAAACTGCCATTGTCGTTAATAGCTTCTTCATATTTCTTAATGCTTAATGTTAATTTCCTGTCCTTGATAGTTTACTGTATTCGAGGTGCCGTCAGGCCAAACCACCGTGAATGCCCTCGACTGAAGCATTCCGGGATACTCACCCTTCCTCGCACCAATGGTCAGCGTGTGCTTCTTGTCGTTCCACTGGAGGGTAATCGTGCTGTATGCACCTTTCTCGTAGTTATAGTTGTCGCCCTCGTCTTCGTAGAGCACAAAACGACCGTCAGCACCAGGATAGACGCGCAGTTCGAGGTTGTCCCACGCCTTCTCACCCACATACTGCATCTCAGGACCCAAGGGCAGGATGCTACCGGCACGCACGAACATCGGCACGCGGTCGAACGTCGTCTCAAGGGTGACATTCCGTCCGCCCTTGTATGCCTTGTTGGTCCAGAAATCATACCACGTAGCACCCTTCGGCAGGTACTTCACGGCAGTCTTCGTGGCCGTGAAGTCGATGGTTCCGACGGGAGAACCGTCGGACACGGACTTACGGTCCCATCCCGTCATGGCATCCGTGCGGATGATCTTTTCTTCCGTATACTGGGGGTCAACGATGGGTGCAGCAAGGATACTACGACCAAACATAAACTCGTCGGTCATGTTCCACACCTTCTTGTCGCTGGCGAAGTCGCTGAACAGCGGACGCATGTAGCTGTCGTTGTTGCTCGTCACCTGCCAGGCCGTGCTATATAAATAAGGTAACAGACGATAGCGCAGACGAATCATCTTCTCGATGGCGTCATACACCGGCTCGCCCTTTTTGCCAAACTGCCAGATTTCACGAGGCGCATCGGCACCGTGACTGCGGAACACAGGGCAGAACAGTCCATACTGCATCCAGCGCACATACAGCTCCTGGAACTGAGGATTCTTCGGTGCCGAGGCAGGGCCCTGGGTATTGTAGGAGCCACAGAAGAATCCACCGATGTCAGTATTGAAATTGGGATTGCCCGTCAGCGAGAAGCTCAGTCCGGCAGGCACCTGTTTGCGCAACATATCCCACGACGAGTTCACGTCGCCGCTCCACATGTTCGAGCCGTAGTGCTGCTGACCGGCAAACGACGAGCGCGTCATGATGAAGATACGCTTTTGGCTATTAGCTTCTTTGCGCTGGGCTTGATAAATGCCGCGAACGGTTTCCAACGGGAAGGCATTACGCTGTGAACGCCAGGTACCACCATACACTTTGTGTGCATAGTCGCTCTCGCGGGGATTGAAGAAGTCGGGATCGGTAGAGTCCATCCACCACGCATCACACCCATAGTCGTAGAGCGTCTTCAGGTATTTCCAATAGATGGCGCGGGCCTCAGGACTGAAGGCATCGTAAACCTTCACGCCCGAGGGATATTTCATGACGGGAGGCCAGATATGCGAGATGCCGCTCTGTGGCCACGTCTCAAAAGGCATCAACAACCCCTTTTCGTTCAGTTCGCGGAACTGCTGCGTCTGAGGTCCGAAGCTGGCCCAGATTGAAATCATGAAGTGGGCGTGCTTGGCGTGCACATTCTTGATGAGCTGAGGCCCTGTGGCAAAGTCCTCCGACAGGAAGTCCATCGCGTTCCACAGATAGTTCGAGCCCCAATATTGCCAATCCTGAATGATGCCGTCCAGCGGCACCTGCAAAGCACGATATTGGTCAACGATGCTCTCCGTCTCAGCGGCTGTCTTATAGCGCTCCTTCGACTGCCAGTAGCCGTAGGTCCACAGCGGGAACATCGGCACGTCGCCCGTCAGATGGCGCATCTGGGCTATCACGCCGTCGGCACTGCCGCCATACATGAAGTAGTAGTCAATGCCCTGACCGGCCTCAGAGGTAAACGACATGCCCTCGGCATTGTCCTCAAACAGCGTCGGCGAATAGTTCTCCCAATAGAGTCCCCAGCCCTTGATGCTCTGCAACACGTTCTGGAAGTCCTCCAGATTCGATTGTTCCATGCGCTTCTTCTCGCCCCTGCGGTTCATCTTGCCGTTCTGGATAGTTCCCAGACCGTAGATGGCCTCGTCCTTGTCGAGGAAGAAGCTCTGACTGACCTCGAACTCACCCGTATTCTTACGCACCATGCTGATGCCCTTTTCCCTCAGAAGTACCTTACCCTTGTTCGTCATGAATACCAAGGTCTGCGTCTCGGGTTCGAGCTTCACCGTCAGCTCGCTGCTCTTCCACGTGTTACCCGTATGCGTCACGGGAACATGCTCCGGTTTGGCGGTAATGACCAACGTCTTCGTAGGTTCATCTTTTACCACATGAACGATACTCGGCGTGAAGAACTCCACCTTCACGTCTTGGGCCTTAACACTGCCCAGCGACATGGCCATCAGCCACGCAAACATCATAATCTGTTTCATCATTTTAGGAATTAAAATGGTTTATGCCTGCGAAGGTACGAAAAAAAAACGAGCCCACCAAACGATGAGCCTGATTTTTGCTTATTTAACGGACTTGACTACCCCTTCATCAGTCAACATCCATCAGACTTCAGATGTCACTTACCCGTCCCGGAGACACTTATATGGTCATGCTTTAGAGCATTTTGTTGTACAGGAGTTAAGGGCTTTTGTTTCATGTACTTTTGGTGAGGATAAGATCATGAGTTATTGGCGTACACTTGATAATAAATATGAGGTTGATGTCATGATTTGCGATGCACTGACTCATCATGTAGAAGTTGCAATTGAGGTAAAATCGGCTGACTATGTTGTTTCGAATGATACAAAGAGTCTGAAAGTCTTCAGCGAGGAGCATCCGGATGCAAAACTGATTTTGTTGTCAATGGAGGAAAGGCCAAGAATGCTTAATGGGATTGAGGTGTGGCAAGTAACTCAATTCCTTCAGGGATTGTGGAATAGAAAATGGTTGTGATAGTTGTGATTATAAAATTATTTATACTGAGAATTTTATATTTCACTATTCATCTTTTCATTTTTGAGGATAACGTTCTAATAATCAAGTAATTACTTGATGAATGGTTGCTCTTAACCATTCATCCACTATTCATTTTTCTCGTATATAATTCATCTTTTATTGCTTAATAAATTGCTTTCCGCTTGAATTTCAATTAGTTACACTCCAACAATAAATATCGTTACACTTTGTAACCTTATTGGTAACAAAGTGTCACTCCCTTTGTGACAAAGTGTTTCCAGTATTTTTACATGAAAAAAACACTTCTGCTTCCTTGCCAAGAACTATTATAATCACAGCAAAATCGTCCAAATAATGAATGGTTGAACCACTATTCATGGGCACTATTCATCGTGTAAGTTTCTGTCCTTCAGTATGTTATACCGAATAATGAATGGATGAATGTATTTTTTGTATTTTCAGCAGAAAAATTTTAAAGATAAATTTCGAAAACCATCCAGACGAAAAAGAAACGGAAGCCGACTGACTTCCGTTTCCTATTCTCATATTTAAGTGCACAAAAAAGAGCCGCTACCTTTGTTGCTTCAACAGGCATCTTCCATCAGACTTCAGATGGCACTCACCCGTCCCCGAGATTCTTTGTCAATGTACCTCAATTTCAATTCCATCTAATGTAAAACTCCCTTCGCTAAACACTCTGTAGCTATCGGATACATATTGCATTTCAGCATCTTTATGTATGGGAATAACACCAATAGAAGGCATAACTACCTTGCAGACTTCGTAAAGTGTTTCTACATCAGCATGTCCGCTTGTATGAAAGCCGTCTTCTACACCATCCAAAATCCGATTCTTGAAAAGTTTTCGAATAGACAGAACACTTTCTATCGCATTTTTTCCTCCTTCTTCCGCATAACCGCTCCACATAGAATAAATGAGCCAAGGGGCTTTGTCGTTGAATACCTGGAGCATATCTTCCAGCAACCACAAACTATTCATCCTAACAGGCATCAAGAATCCCTTATCTCTTAGATAATCCTTAATCTTTGGAATCCGATATGCCTTATGCCCATTTAACTCAAAAATGTGGTTGAAATCATATAGCGAGCTTTTCTTGCCACTATATTCTGAAAAAACATCAAGCACGCGATGCTGATATCCATCTACAAGAAGAACACTTCCTGTTGCTTTGCATGCAGCATGGAATGATGCTAGCCGATCAATATCTGTTGAAGAACAAAGGGCAAAGACGTATTTATGCTCACGTAGTGCTCGAATAGTGTTTAGCTGAATCTGCTGTTCTGTAATCACTGTTTCTTGTTTTCGTCCAAGCATTGTACCTTCTGTAATTAGCAAATCTACCTTGCCAATATATTTTTCCAAAGTAGGAAACAACCCTTTTCCCAAATATCCATGACGACGGAAATCACCTGTATGAAGTATTTTCTTCCCTTCACATTCTATCAGAAACATGTAGGCATCAAAAGCGGAATGACTGACAAAGTAGGGTGTGACGAAAAAACCTTCTTTCACCTTGATACGTTCACGTTCCTTGAAAGGAATCATCCGTTCTGTGGCAGCCAGTTGCAGGCTGAAATCTTGGTGCACATTTAGTGCTTCATACTTACATCGCATCACGTCAATGGCTCCTGCTCCCATATATTGCTTAACACATGTTGGTACGAGATGATGAAGTCCGACATGGTCACCATGATAGTGAGAATAGAAGATAACATCGGCATCTGCTGTTTTCTTTACGACTTCGTTGTCTGTAAGCTCCTTGTTCTCTGAGCCTGGTAGATTGCTTCCAAAATCTATGAAGATCTTAGCCTTATCGGTTGATATTTCTGTAATACAACCGCCTATTTGATTTGCTCCACGGTGTATGTTAATTTTCATTTCCCAATAATATCTGTAACTAACATCTTTTTAAAAGAAATAGCATCTGTAACCATACCATCATTTATTATATCCAAAATCGTATCAAGGTTAGATTCAATTAGAGGATGTAATTTATATACCAAGAATACGGCCTCAATACTATTGATCTTTTCGTCTTTAACTGAACGATATAAATATTGTATGTTTCTATAGTCAGTAGCAGTCTCTATAGACTGAGGATATTTAATGCGACCTTTATTCACTTCGTTCATAACATTAGCATAGAACATAAGTTCAGAGATAATACCTACTTCATTATTGGCCTCATCTTTGAGTTCAAAGATTCTTAAAACATCCCTGTCTATTTGCCACAAATCAATTTGACTTGCTCCTCTTGGAGTACATGTCCTTTTGGACTTTACTTCGTCGTCGAAAAGCCCAACAGGTAGTTGATGATCCGTGACTGGTATCGACTCCCTCATCTTATTCATGACAAATCTTTCTAATTTTGCCTCACCCTTGTTAATCTTTCCTTTCCCAGATACTTCTTTGGCATCTTTATTGGCAGGATAATTGATGAGCAGATTAGAATGATATTTAGAAAATAGTCGTATTGTATCTATTTTGCTTTTGTGAATTATAAACCAATTATAATGTCTGGAGAAAAAAATGACTCTTAGAAGAAAACGATTGTAATGTTTCTCTTGCCTCTGTCGTACTTGTGTATTTGCACTATACAATGGCAAATCCCAGTTTAGTTCAACATTCTTAATTTCAGGGAAATAAGACTTTATACAAATTAACCATCCTTCAAATGCGGAGCCATCTGTTTGCATGTTGTCACGTACAGCACTTCCTTCTATTTGTAGATATAATACAGAATCATATATACAAAAATCGATTTGCTTTGGTAATTTTAAATTCTTATTCTCAATCCTTGCACACAGCATTTCACAGATTTGTTCTTTGTTCATCTCTTTTATTCTCTTTTTTACTCTCAACTCATGTCTCATAACTGTCTTTTTTGTTGGTTCTATTATGATAGCCTCATACTCATGCCGATAGCACCAAAGCAGCCCGTCTGCCCCATGCTGAATGTTTAGCTCTTTCCCTTGCTGTCCAGCCCTTGCCCTTAGTATGGTTGCCTCAAGTGGAGTAAGGAATACGGCATAGTCATCACTTATCCATTCACCATTATCATTGCGAATGAGGTGCCATTGCTTATTATGCTCTTTTGTTTCCATCAGGCGTATTCAAATTGTGGTACATCAATAGGTACGTTTACAGCGTCATCTCCATCGTCGAATGTCGGAGTAGCCAATCTGACCTCATCGTCTCTCATTGTATTATCTACAAGGAGTGTTAACGGATAGATGTCACTGTCTTCGTTTATTATGGGATAGCCGAATTTGTCGAACTCACTCATAAATGCAGAGTCTATGCCATATACATAGATGCTTTTACTATGCTTATCCATTTCGTGATTGATATAGGGGTCTCGCTCGGCATCAAAGGAGGGTCCTTGTGTCAAATCCATTCCATACATGAGGAAAGGTGCTGCATCATTCGATTTCGCCAACAGTGCCATTGTCCTTGAATTGGCATATAGATTTAAGGCATATTCTGCAGAATGGCGACTGTGGAAATCTCGTTCATATTCTTTGACGATATCTCTAAAAGACAAACCATCAACAATTCTTCTACCCTTTTCATCAAAATCTACAGGTCTGAAAGAATATGTTTCGCTAATCTCTTTTTCCATCATAATTGCATTAATTTACTTCATTTCCTTTGTATATTTTTTGCACTTGTTCAATGGTTGCTTTATTTTTCAGTTACTATTTCCCAATGACCAGTCTTATCAGAACCAACACGACGGATACAGTTATAGACTTGCAATGTCTTGACCGTTCTGGCAATGGTGGAACGCGAGACACTGCACGTTGCTGCTAACTGTTCTAGGAGTAGTCGGGATGCGTACAAATAGCATCCAGTACCGCTTGTTTGGTTTTGGACAGCTGAGGGGTATCCGTACGTTTTACAGTATCATTTACAGTATCATTCTCGTCCCTCATCAGACGAAGCAAGTCGAACTGAGTGGCTATCACACGGTCGGCAATGAAATCGGTGAATACCTCTGGACGGGTATGAGCTGTTTCGAGCGAATAGATATACTCGTGACGAAGGATGGCCGGAATGATTGCGATAGTATAGTCATTACGCAACAGAGCAAGGTTCATCAACAAATTGCAGGCTTGATTTGTGCCGCGAGCGGGACTCGAACCCGCACAGCCGTTATGGCCAAGGGATTTTAAGTCCCTCGTGTCTACCATTCCACCATCGCGGCAGCAGACTTATTTGCTAAATCGGGTGCAAAGATACGAATAAGTGAGCAAAGAACCAAAGGAAAAGTCATTTTTCTTTGTTCTTTCGAACGAAAGTATCTTCTCCAAGGGAGAAAGTTACAAAATAAAGTGAACTTTTTACTTATCGTTTTGTGCCTACAGAGAGGAATCCGTTGGGACCTGTCGTGGAGGCCAGATACTTCTGCAGACCTACGTCACCTTCCTCACCATTTTGGCAGAGACCGCCGTTGTTGAGGTCGTATTTCTTACCGCATTTGCCACATGTGGCAATGCCACTGGTGCTCATCGTGACAGGATATCTGGGGTTGATGGTGTTGTTTTCGCGACGAACACAGTTGGGGCACTGGACGTCGTAGGCCACAAAGCCACCGTTGGGTGCGGTGTTGAATGTCTGAAAGCCCACGATGATGCCGTTGTTGAGACCCAGGATGTAATTCGTCAGGCGTTCCAACTCCGTTACCTGCTGGTGGGTGGCATCGCCGCCCTGATTGCTTTGGAAGTGGAGAACGAGTCCCCCCATGCTCGAATCCCAGATCTTGCAGAACACGCCTCTGGAATCGATGTTCATAGCCGAAGCGAGCGTAGGATCGAGGTGCAGGCTGTTGTCGTAAGTGAAACGGCAGGGCCACGTAGAGTACTCGCCTTCAGCCTGACAGGACGCCAACAAGAGGTAAGTGGCAAGAGGCAAGAGGTATGAGAATAGTCTTTTCATCGCAGTAATGCTTGTTCGGCGTTAGTGACACGCTCGAAGGCGAAACCTTCGAGCACAGTGCCCATGAGGGCGCTGATGCGGTCGTTGCAGAGGTTGCCTATCGAACCCTCGTGGGTGTGGTGGATATCCTTGTCGGGGCGGAAGGTGCCTGCCTCGATGTCGAGACCCACCTTCTTGTAGGCATCGCGGAAGGGCATACCTTCCGATGCAAGGCGGTTCACCTCTTCCACAGAGAACATCGGGTCGTACATGGGGTTGTCGAGAATATTCTCGCGTACCTCTATCTTATTTATAATATAGGCAGCCATCTGGAGGCAGTCCTTCAGTTCGTCGAAAGCAGGCAGGAATACTTCCTTGATGATTTGCAGGTCGCGGAAGTAACCCACGGGCAGGTTGTTCATGATGAGCGTCACTTGCTGGGGCAGAGCCTGTAGCTTGTTACACTTGGCACGAATGAGTTCGAAGACATCGGGATTCTTCTTATGCGGCATGATGCTCGACCCCGTCGTACACTCCTTGGGAAGCTTGACAAACGAGAAGTTCTGCGAGTTGAACAGACAGGCGTCGAAGGCCATCTTTGCCAGTGTGCCAGCAATGGTTGCAAGGGCAAAGCCAACGTTACGCTCCATCTTTCCACGTCCCATTTGGGCATAGACGACATTATAGTCCATCGAGTCGAAACCCAGCAAGTCTGTTGTCATCTGACGCTTCAAGGGAAACGAGGAACCATAACCAGCAGCAGAGCCCAAAGGATTACGATTGGTCATCTTGTAGGCTGCCTGCAGGAACAGCATATCGTCTGTCAGGCTCTCAGCGTATGCACCAAACCAAAGGCCGAAACTCGAGGGCATAGCCACCTGCAGGTGCGTATAACCAGGCATCAATACGTGCTTGTATTGTTCGCTTTTCTGGATGAGTTCGTCGAACAGCACCTTTACACCTTCAGCCACCTCCATCAGTTCGTGACGGGTAAACAGCTTCAGGTCTACCAGCACCTGGTCGTTACGACTGCGGCCTGAATGGATCTTCTTGCCCATATCGCCCAATTTGCGCGTGAGCATCAGTTCCACCTGTGAGTGCACGTCCTCGACGCCATCCTCAATCTGGAACTCACCACGTTCACAAATCTGATAGATGTTCTTCAGCTCGGCCAACAGCAGGGGCAGTTCGTCCTTGCCAATGAGTCCGATGGATTCCAACATGGTGATATGGGCCATAGAGCCCAACACGTCGTATTTGGCCAGATAGAGGTCCATCTCGCGATCACGACCAACGGTGAAGCGCTCAATCTCGGCATTCACCTCGAAGTTTTTTTCCCAAAGCTTGTTTGCCATAATTGTAATTTTCTAGAGATTCTAGATAGTCTAGATGGTCTAGACAAACGGAATTTGCGACAGGGCGTCGGCGATTTTCTCCACACCGTCCTGCAAGGGGCCAGCAACCATTCCCTTGAGCATAAAGGGGATGTCGGCCTTGACGGTAACCTTCATCTTACTGGTCTCAGCGGTGACTGGCAGCACCTGAATCCACAGATTGAAGGGCAGGGGCGACTGCTCTGCCTCGAACTTGACACATTTGTTTTCCTCGCGCTCAATGATGCGCAGCTTGATGACACCCACGGGGTCGACACTCACCTGAACTGAGTCGCTGTCGAACTGGAAGTCCTTGAGTTTATCCTCAGGAACACGGTCGCGAACACGCTCTAAATTGGTCAGATCACTGATATTCCTATAAACAGCCTCAACGGGATAGTTGATCTGCTTGATGCTACTTTCGAATTTGCTCATATTTTTTTATTAAATACCCCACACGCTGGGATCCTTACGCCATTCCTTTAATACTTCAATCTCTTCGGGCTTGATATAGCCAGTCTCAGCGGCCTGCTCCAATACGGCATTATAATCACTCAGGGTGATGAGTTTAACCCCAGCCTCACGGAAAGCCTCTTCTGCTACAGGGAAACCGTAGGTGAACGAAGCCACCATACCAATGACCTCTACACCGTATTCGCGGAGGGCAGCAACAGCCTTCAGCGACGAGCCGCCAGTAGAAATCAGGTCCTCAACGACGATGACCTTAGCGCCCTTCTTCAGTTCGCCTTCCACCTGATTGCCCATGCCATGATCCTTTGGCTTTGGACGCACGTAAGCGTAGGGTAATCCCAGTTCGTCAGCTACGAGTGCACCCTGGGCAATGGCACCTGTTGCCACGCCAGCCACAGCCTCAGCCTCAGGGAAATTCTCCTGAATGGCATGACAGAGTTCGAGTTTGACAAATGAACGGACATCAGCAAAACCCAGTGTCTTGCGATTGTCCGTATAGATGGGCGACTTCCAGCCCGAAGCCCAGGTAAAGGGCTCGTTAGGCTGCAACTTGATGGCCTTGATATCCATCAGTTTTTGGGCAAACAGTTTCTTGATTTCCATATCTTTAATGTTATTTTATCTTCATCAACAGAATTCCTACAATAATCCAGATGATTTCACGCACACGACAGATGATGCTGACAAAGATGCCTAAGGCTGCAGAGAGTCCCAGGGCAGCAATGGACAGCACGAAACCACCCTCCTGAACACCCAACTGCATGGGTAGGAATCCTATGAGGTTGGCAAAGAGTGTGGTGAACGACACTATCAGGATGGAGTGCATATAGGTCAGTGTCAGACCGCCCCAGCCTCCTCCGCAGTCGATGCCAAAGAGCAGGAGCATGAACATTACCTCTGAACTCTGTAGCACACGCGACAGGAATTCCAAGACCAGACTGGTGTAAAACGCCTTGCGGTCCTGTCCGTAGAGTGCCGATATCTGGGCGTCAATATTACGCAGTGACTCTGCATGTCTGCCACGAAAGCGACGGCTCCAACCTCTCAGTCCCGGAATCTTGCCGATAATCCCCAGCGTGTAAACCACCAGTCCGTGACGATAGCCTTTGGAGAAGATGTAGAATGCCACGAGGCAGAATACGACGATGATACCCAATACGATGGCAATGGCTGTGGTGATGGGCATATCGCCAATAAGCACCAATGCCAGATAGAGGAATATGGAGACGAACCAAAACCAGAAATGGGCAAAGAAATGCATCATAGCATAGAGGATGACTGACGATGTGGCGTGCTGGTTGTCGATATCCTTCGAGAGTTCCATGATGCGGTAGGGTTCTCCGCCCAATCCGCCAACAGGTGTCGCATAGTTAAGTGCATAGCCTGTGATGGTCAGTCTGTAGATACGCCAGAAGCCAACGGGCGACTTACCCCCCAGATTGCCTTTGATGATAGCCTGCCATGCCAATGCGTTGAGGCCATAGACGAAGAACCAGACACCCACGATGGGTATCAACCAGTAACCTGCGTGGCAGAGATGCTCCCAGAGTTCGACGAAGCTGACATCAAAGGTCAGCAACATCACCACGACAGCAGCAATGCCCAGAAAGAAGAACAGATTGTTCAGTCGTTGCTTCGTCCACTTCATTGTTTATTCAAATTGTGTCGGCAATTTTCTTGCAGAAAGCTTCGTGGCGACGATTGATGTAGAGGTAGAGCAGTCCCATGCCGACGATTTCCCATACGAAATTCATGACAGGAATATCGAGCAGACAGAACACAAACAGCCAGAAAGAACGGAAATTGAACGTCAGCAGTCCATTCCAGAAAATAACGGGCAGCGACTGGTCGTGGAATTCTTTGCGGACACTCTCTGGGATGTTTTCAGAAGCGCCAAACTTCTCACGCAGTTTCTGCATCAGACGCTGGAACTGAGGAGTCACCTTCTCCTGCTTCTTCGTATAGTCGATGTACGACTTCTGGAAGTAGCGCTCGGCCCAGCTGTGGGTCTCAGGTGTCATCTGGTCGTAGATTTCCTGCTGGCGCTTGGAGTTGTCGAGCTCGGCACCCTTCTCGCCTTTCAGGAAGAAGAGGTGTACCTGAATGTAATAGTCTGCCAGACGCTGTTGACCAGCCAGTCCCATAACACCTGAGATGACTCCCAGGATGTAGGCGATGACGGTGGCGATGATCACGTTCTGTTGTGTGTCCTCAATGCCCAGCAGCGAGAACTCGATGTCGTGGTGCAGGTAGAAACGGTAAACCAGTAAGTGGTAGATGGGAATGAACCACGCGAAACCAGCCACACCGTCGAGGATACGTCCCAAACGGCTCTTCTTTCCTGACAGTCGCGCCAGCTGTCCATCCGTACAATCCAAAATGTCGGCAATCATCAGCAGTACAATGGCGATAATGTTCATCGACAATCCCCACCAACCGCTATAATACAAACTGCCGCAACCAAAGAAAATGGCACTGGCTGCACCGACAATCATCGACCAGATGGTAACGGTGTTCGGATGGATGTCGAACTTGTTGAAAAAGACAGCCAGATAATAACAGAAAGGACGGATGACATGGAGGTCAAGCCAGTCTTCCGTCTCTGCTGATTTTAGTGTTGCTTTAAAATTCTCGTTCATGCTTTATTTTATTCAGTATGACTTTTGTCGCGATTCGGCAAAGCTCATGTTAACATGGCTTTGCCCTCACTGCTCCAAAAGTTCACTACTACTTAATAGCTTCGTAACACTTCTTGATGGTATCACAAACAAACTGTGTCTGCTCCTTGCGGCCCAACGTGATGCGCAGGCAGTCCTCCAGTCCCTTGTCACCCATGAACTTAATCTTATAGTCCTGCACCTTCAGGGCTTCCATCAGCGCCTCCTTGATGGCAACAGGATACTTGATAAGGATGAAGTTGGCCACAGACTTATATACCTTGAAGCCAGGCAGGTCGCCCAGCACTTTCTTGTATAGCTGACGGCCCCATTCCATATCGTCGGCCACATGGCGGTAGTGCTCGTTGCTATCGAGTGCAGCCAAAGCCACAGCCTCTGAGAAGCGGTTGTAGCCCAGATATTTGTTTACGTAGCTCAGGAACTGGTCGTGGCCCTTGCCGATGAAACCGAATCCGCAACGCAGACCAGGCAGTCCGTAGAACTTCGACAGGGTGCGCGAGATAATCAGGTTGTTGTATTTGTTCACCAGCGGAGCAATATAGGCTGTGTCCATCGAGATGAAGCTGGCGTATGCCTCGTCGATGAGTACCATGGTGTCGGCAGGGATGTTCTCCATAATACGACCTACCTCGTCGGGTGTCAGGCCGTTACCTGTCGGGTTATTGGGCGAGGCCAACAGCAACATACGGGGATGTACGCGGTTGGTATATTCAATGACCTCGTCAACATCGTAGGCGAAGGTATCTTCCTGCTCGTGCAGGGGGTACATCTCGAATTCGCCGTCGCACTCAGAGGCTACACGGTTGTAGTACCACCACGAGAACTCAGGAATGAGAATCTTCTTGTTGTCACCCTTGGTCAGGAAATAGTGGATGGAATTCTTCAGCATGTCCTCGCCACCATAGGTCAGCAGGACCTGCTCTTCGGGAACACCGTAAATCTCGCTCACGCGGACACTGATAACACTCTTCTTACCCTGATCGTAGATACGGGTATAAAAACAAAGATCCTTTGCGTCAAAATTCTTCACTGCGTCAAGTACCTTCTGGCTTGGCTCAAAATTAAATTCATTCCTATCAAGATAGTTCATTGTATTCTTTTTTATTTCTTACAGCCTGCAAAGGTACGAATAAGTGAGCAAAGAACCAAAGTTTTTAAGATTATTTTTAATCCCTGCATGACAGCCGCCTCTTATCAAAGGTTCTAAATCTTGTTATTTTTCAGCAAAACATTTGCTCATTTGGATAAAATGTATTACTTTTGCAAGCTAAAAGAACGAAAACTTAACAAAATGATATAAAAATGGCAAAAAAACTGTTATTAGGCGACGAAGCGATTGCATTAGGTGCCATACATGCTGGACTGAGTGGCGTGTATGCCTATCCTGGCACTCCTTCGACGGAGATTACTGAGTTTATTCAAGGCAATGCGATAGCCCGTGAGCGCGGACTGCACAGCCGTTGGAGTACCAACGAAAAGACAGCTATGGAGGCTGCACTGGGTATGTCGTTTATGGGAAAACGCGCCTTGGTATGTATGAAACATGTAGGACTGAACGTCTGTGCCGATCCGTTTGTCAACAGCGGTATGACGGGTGTGAACGGTGGTGTCGTAGTTTTGGTAGCTGACGACCCTTCCATGCACTCTTCGCAGGACGAGCAGGACAGCCGTTTCTATGGTAAGTTTGCATTGATTCCCACTTTCGAGCCCTCTAATCAGCAGGAGGCTTACGACATGATGGAGGTGGCCTATGCCTATAGTGAGCGTATCAAACTCCCTGTTCTGATGCGTGTCACCACCCGTATGGCCCATAGCCGTGCCGTCGTAGAGGTGAAGGACGAGCCCAGTAAGGAGAATGCCCTGAACTATGATGCCATTGCTGCCAATTGGGTACTCCTGCCTGCCAATGCCCGCAAGCGCAACGATTTTGTGACAGCCCAGCAGGCTCAGTTGGAGGAGGATGCTGTTAGTTCGCAATATAACAAGTATATAGAAGGTACAGATAAGAAACTGGGTGTTTTGGCCAGCGGCATTGGTTACAACTACGTGATGGAATGCTTCCCAACGGGATGCCCCTTCCCTATTTTGAAGGTATCGCAATATCCTCTGCCCAAGAAGCTGGTTCGTCAGCTGATGGAGGAATGTAAGGAAGTACTTATCGTTGAAGAAGGCCAGCCGTTTATTGAGGATATGGTTCGAGGCGTTGGTGACCTGAAGAATGTTCACGGCAAGCTCGACGGCACACTGCCTCGTACGGGTGAACTGAATCCCGATATCGTCAAAAAAGCCTTGGGTATGGAGAGTGGCGAATGCTTCGACCCCTGTGCCGATGTTGCTCCACGTCCTCCTGCATTGTGTCAGGGCTGTGGTCACCGCGACGTTTATACAGCACTTAACGAAGTATTGAAGGAATTCGATAATCCCCGTGTGTTTGGTGATATCGGTTGCTATACGCTGGGCTTCCTGCCTCCCTTCCGCGCCATCCACTCATGCGTTGATATGGGTGCTTCGATTACGATGGCCAAGGGTGCTGCCGACGCTGGTCAGTGGCCTGCCGTTGCCATTATCGGCGACTCTACGTTTACCCACTCAGGAATGACAGGCTTGCTCGATGCCATCAACGAGAATGCCGACATCACCGTTATCATTTCCGATAACCTGACGACAGGTATGACTGGTGGACAGGATTCTGCTGGTACCAATAAGTTTGAGGCTATCTGTCGTGGTTTGGGGCTGAGCGACGAACACCTGAAGGTAGTTGTTCCCCTGCCGAAAAACATGCCGGAGATTACACAGATTATCCGTGACGAAATCAACTATCACGGCACGAGTGTCATCATTCCTCGTCGTGAGTGTATGCAGACTTTGCAGCGCCACTTGAAGCAGAAGAAAGCGGCTGAAAAAAAGTAAAAAGGTTAAAAAGTAAAAAGGTAAATCATGAAGACCGATATTATATTGTGTGGCGTAGGAGGACAAGGCATCCTCTCTATCGCAACGATTATTGGCGAGGCCGCCATGAATGAGAATCTGTATATCAAGCAGGCTGAGGTTCACGGAATGTCACAACGTGGTGGTGACGTGCAGTCAAACCTTCGTATCAGTTCCGATCCCATTGCCAGTGACCTCATTGCCAAGGGTAGTGCTGACGTGATTATCTCTATGGAACCCATGGAGGCTCTGCGCTATCTGCCCTTCCTGAAGAAGGACGGTTGGATTATCACTTCGTCGACACCGTTCGTTAATATCCCTAACTATCCCGATATGGAAGTTATCAAGGCCGACCTCGACAAGCTGCCTAACGTCATCATGCTCGACATTGAGCAGAAGGCCAAGGACGCTGGTGTTCCCCGTTCGGCAAATGTCATCCTGTTGGGTGCTGCCCAGAAGGCATTGGGTATCGAATATAAAAAGCTGGAAGAGGCCATTAGTAGGGTCTTTGCCCGCAAGGGTGAAGCCATCGTCGAGGCTAATATCAAAGCATTAGCGATTGGTAAGGAGGCACAGAAATGAAGACTCCTATCAATAAAGAACTGGTAGACGGTCTGATTGCCAAGATGGGCATTCAGGACTTCGCCAAGGCCACCATCCGTGAAGTAAAGCAGGTGGCAGCAATGGCTGAGAAAGAGAGTGGCGTGGAATTTATCAAGATGGAGATGGGTATTCCCGGACTCCCTGCTGCACAGGTGGGAGTCGATGCGCAAATCAAGTCGCTGCAGGAAGGTATCGCCCATTCTTATCCCGATATTCAGGGCTATCCTGAACTGAAAAAACAGGCTTCGCGCTTCGTCAAGGCATTCATCAATGTCGACATAGCCCCTGAGGGTTGTGTGCCCGTCTGTGGTTCCATGCAGGGTACGTTTGCTTCGTTCCTGACCTGTTCGCAGGCAGACAAGAAGAAGGACACCGTGCTTTTTATCGACCCAGGGTTCCCTGTTCAGAAGATGCAGTTGCAGGTGCAGGGCGTGAAGTATGAGACCTTCGACGTCTATGATTTCCGTGGCGAGAAGCTGGGTCCCAAGTTGGAGAGCTATCTGAAAAACGGCAACATCTGCGCTATCGTCTATTCAAACCCCAACAATCCTGCGTGGATTTGTATGACGGAAAGCGAGTTGCAGACCATTGGCAAGCTCGCAACCCAGTATGACGCTATTGTGATGGAAGACCTCGCTTACTTTGCTATGGACTTCCGCAAGGACCTCAGCAAACCCTTCGAGGCTCCCTATCAGCCTACGGTAGCTCACTATACGGACAATTACATGTTGCTGATCTCTGGTTCCAAGGCGTTCAGCTATGCTGGCGAGCGTATTGGTGTGACGTGCATTTCCGATAAGCTGTTCCATCGTCATTTCGCTGACCTCAGTGCCCGCTACGAAGGACTGCCCTTCGGACTGGTATTCTCCACCCGCATGCTCTATGCCCTCTCGTCTGGTACCAGCCATTCTGCACAGTATGCTATGGCGGCTATGCTGAAGGCTGCCTGTGACGGAACCTATAATTTCCGTAATGAGGTGAAGGTCTATGGCGACCGTGCCCATAAGTTGAAGGAAATCTTCCTTCGTCACAATTTCCATATCGTCTACGACAAGGACTTGGATCAGCCCGTTGCCGACGGTTTCTACTTTACTATTGGCTATAAGGGAATGACCAGTGGCGAGCTGGCGAAAGAACTGATGTACTATGGCGTTTCGGCCATCTGCCTGATTACCACAGGCTCCCATCAGGAAGGCTTGCGCGTGTGTACCTCCTTTATAGAAGACCACCAGTACGACCAGTTGGAAGAGCGTATGCAGATTTTTGCTGCAAATAATCCATGAAAATTTTCAACATTATAAACTAATAGTATGACTCAAAAAAATCTTTTCAAGACGTCTTGTATGGCTTTGCTGATGGTTTTCGTCAGTAGCACAGCCTTTGCACAGGACAAAAAGGAATCTAAGGGCATTGACTGGATGAAGGAGTTGAAAGAACGAATCACCATCAATGGCTACATGCATGGCGGTTATGAATACAACGACAAGGGCGGAAAGACCACCAGCACGTTCAATTTCAAGCGAGCCATCTTCTGGGGTAAAGCCAGAATTACCGACCGTTGGTCGTTCCTGTTTATGCACAACTTTGCCTTGTCGAAAGGTGTTTTGGAGTTCTGGACCAATTACCGTTTGACGCGTAACAATGCGCTGAACGTCCGTATTGGTCAGTTCCAGCACCCGTTCTCGTTGGAGAGTCCGCTGTCACCAACTATGCTCGAACTCGTTGACGTCACCTCACAGGCTGTTACATATCTGGCCAACGGCAACGAACCTCTGCTCGGTCCCAACTACGGACGTGACCAAGGTATCATGCTGTTGGGTGATCTCTTTAATGATCACTTCCACTACGAGCTGGCAGTGATGAACGGTCAGGGTATTAACACCGCTGACGGCAATAGCGACAAAGACGTCATCCTGAAGTTAGAGTACCGTCCCAGCAAGGAGTGGCGCCTCGTAGCCTCTGGACAGAAAGGTCGTGGACATGCCATCAATACCTGTGCATGGAACGATATCCAGGTTGGCGAAGACTACCGTCGCGACCGCGTTAGCTTTGGTGGCGAGGCAAAAATCCCCACCCAGATGGGCCGTAAGTCGACCAGTGGTGGCATTTGTCTGCGTAGCGAGTTCTTGGCTGGTAAAGACGGCGATGTAGGCAGTCGTGGTGCATATGTCACAGGTTCTGTAGCATTAGGACAGGGTGTGGACGCAATCGCATCGGTCGACTACTACGACCGTAACACATCAGAGAGTGGATGGCAGCAGACCAATCTTGTTGGCGGTTTGCAATATTGGTTCTACCCCAAGTGCCGTTTGCAGGTACAATTTACACATAGTTTCTGCGGTCATCTGCTTGGTGACGACTACAACCGCATTCAGGCTCAAATGCAGGTGGCCTTTTAAAGCCTCGTAATAACGTAATAACGAAATAACGTAAAAAAGAAATGATAATAAAAGTTCTTTTGACCCTCATTTTCCTGGCCGTGATGATTGGTGTGGGTCTTTACACCCGTAAACAGGCCAGCAGTGTTGATGGTTTTGTGCTTGGTGGCCGTGCCGTAGGTCCCTGGCTCACCGCTTTTGCCTTCGGCACCAGTTATTTCTCGGCAGTGGTCTTCGTGGGCTATGCTGGACAGTTTGGTTGGAAATACGGTTTGTCATCTGCGTGGATAGGCATTGGTAACGCAGTCATTGGTTCTTTGCTTGCCTGGATCATCTTAGGTAAGCGCACCAAATTGATGACGCAACATATTGAGAGCCGCACGATGCCAGACTTCTTTGGTACCCGTTTTAGCGATCAGGGTCTGCGTGTGGCTGCCTCTATCATTGCCTTCGTATTCTTGATTCCCTATACCGCAGGTGTCTATAGCGGCATTTCACGTCTCTTCGAGATGGGCTTCAATATTCCTTATGAGTATTGTGTGGTTATCATGTCGATACTTACTGCCGTTTACGTTATTCTGGGCGGTTATAAGGCTACAGCGATGAACGACTTCATCCAGGGCATTATCATGCTCTTTGGTATTGTGGCTGTTATTGCTGCTGTGCTCTCTGCACAAGGCGGACTGACGGAAGCCGTTAATAAGCTCGCCCTGTTGCCTGCCGATGGTGCTACAGAACCTGGTAGTGGTATGTTTGCCACATGGTTCGGTCCTGACCCTTGGGGACTATTAGGTGTCATTATCCTTACCTCGCTCGGTACGATGGGACTGCCCCAGATGGTGGGTAAGTTCTACTCCATCACCGATGAGGCTGCCATTAAGCGTGGTACCGTTATTTCTACCATCTTTGCTTTCATCGTGGCTGGTGGTTGCTACTTCCTCGGAGGTTTCGGACGACTTTACGATCCCGTGATTAATCCAGCAACAGGTAAGATAGCCTTCGACTCCATCGTTCCTGCTATGCTTGTCACATTGCCTGACGTACTTATTGCCCTCGTGGTGTTGCTCGTCCTGAGTGCCTCTATGTCGACATTGGCTTCGTTGGTACTGACGTCCAGTTCTACCATGACTCTCGACCTCATCTATCGTGACAAGAAGTCGTTGCCAGGTGAGGTGGAAGATGGAACCATCGACGATATCGTTTCTGAGAAAGTAGAGCGCCGCAAGGTCGTCGTGATGCGCGTGTTGATTATGTTCTTCATCGCCATTTCTCTGCTTATCGCCCTGAATCCGCCAACGTTCATTGCCCAGCTCATGGGTATCTCTTGGGGTGCACTGGCTGGTGCTTTCCTCGCTCCGTTTATGTTGGGTCTCTACTGGCGTGGCGTCACTACCGCCAGCGTCTGGGCTTGCTTCATCTGGGGTGTGGGACTGACGGTCATTAACATGCTGGCAGGCAACCCCATCAACCCCATCAACTGTGGTGCTATCGCTATGGTAGGCGGTTTCCCTGTGGTATGGATTGTCAGCCTGCTCTCGCCCAAGATGAACCGCCAGCAAGTAGATAAGATTTTCGAGTGCTACAAATAACATTTTTATAACGTCATAACTAAAATAATATGATTTGGAATCCGAATAAAGAATGCATGAGTCGCGACGAGATGAGCGCGCTCCAGAGCAAAAGACTTCGCAGAATTGTAGCGTACGTCTATCACCATGTACCATTCTATCGTAACAAGATGCAGGAACTGGACATCCGTCCGGATGATATTCAGACCATTGAGGATATCAAGAAGCTGCCTTTCACTACAAAGAAGGACCTGCGCGACAATTATCCCTTTGGTTTGCAGGCTGCTCCTCAGAGTGAAATCATCCGTGTACATGCTTCCAGCGGTACAACGGGTAATCCCACCATCGTAGGCTATACTCGTAGGGACATCGGAATATGGAGCGAGTGTATGGCCCGCTGTCTGACGTCGTTTGGCGTTACCCGCGACGATATATTTTCTGTGGCTTACGGTTATGGCTTGTTCACAGGTGGTCTGGGTGCTCACTATGGTGTCGAACATCTGGGTGCCTCTGTCATTCCTGCTGGAACAGGTAATACGGAGAAACACCTGAAACTGATTCGCGACCTGGGCATTACGGGCATTGCCTGTACACCGTCATACGCCCTCTATCTGGCTGAGACGATGGAAAAGCTGGGCATCACGAAGGAGCAGATTAAGTTACGCATTGGTGCCTTTGGTGCCGAGCCTTGGACAGAGAAGATGCGTCAGGAGATCCAGGAACGACTGGGTCTGAAGGGTTACAACATCTATGGTCTCTCTGAGGTCATGGGTCCCTCCGTCAGCTATGAGTGCCAGATGCAAAATGGTTCACACATCAACGAGGACCACTTCTATCCTGAAATCATCAATCCTACGACGCTGGAATCCCTGCCTAACGGTCAGACAGGTGAACTTGTATTCACCACACTGACCAAAGAAGGTATGCCCGTATTGCGCTATCGTACTCGAGACCTGTGTCACCTTATCGACGGTCCTTGCGACTGTGGACGTACAAACATCCGCATGGGACGTATCGAGGGTCGTAGCGACGATATGCTCATCATCCGAGGCATCAACGTATTCCCGTCTCAGGTTGAAAGTGTCGTGCTGTCTATGCCCGAATTTGCTCCACGCTATATGCTCGTTGTCGACCGCGTCAAGAATCTCGACACGTTGCTCGTACAAGTGGAACTGCGTCAAGAGTACTTCACAGGCACCTTCGATACGCCCGCTGCCGTTGACGCCTTGGAGAAGAAGTTGTCGAACAAGCTGAAGAGCGTACTCAGCATTGTAGCCAAGGTACAGCTGAAGGCTCCTGGCACCATCGAGCGCAGTCAGGGCAAGAGCGCTCACGTCATCGATAATCGTAAACTATAATTACATAATTATGGAACAATCTAATTTCTTTAATCCTGAGTTCGAAACGATGTCGCGCGAGCAGATTGAGGCACTCCAGCTGGAGCGTCTGCAGAAAACCGTGCGCCATTGCATGAACTCGCCCTTCTACAAAAAACGCTTTGAGGAGATTGGGCTCAAACCCGAGGACATCAAGAGCCTTGCCGACCTGCGCAAGATTCCCTTCACTACGAAGCAGGACTTGCGCGACACCTATCCCTTCGGAATGGCCAGTGTACCCCTCAAACAGTGTGTACGTCTGCACTCCAGTTCAGGAACCACAGGTAACCCCACCGTCATTCTGCACACGCAGAAAGACCTCGACGAGTGGGCCAATCAGGTGGCTCGTAACCTCTGGATGGTGGGGTTGCGTCCTGACGACGTGTTCCAGAACTCATCAGGTTATGGTATGTTCACTGGTGGACTCGGTTTCCAGTATGGTGCCGAGAAGCTGGGAATGCTCACCATCCCTGCTGCTGCTGGTAACTCGTTGCGTCAGATTAAGTTCATCAAGGACTTCGGCACAACAGCCATCCACGCTATTCCCTCTTACGTCACCCGTCTTTACGAGGTGATGAAACAAGAGGGTGTCGATCCCCGTCGCGACACTAAGTTGAAGGTGCTGGCCATCGGTGCCGAGCCTCACTCTGAGGAACAGCGCAAACGTATTGAAGAGATGATGGGCGTGAAGGCCTACAACTCATTCGGTATGTCGGAGATGTGCGGTCCTGGCGTCGGATTCGAGTGTAAGGAACAGAATGGTCTTCACTTCTGGGAGGATTATTACATTGTCGAAATAGTAGATCCAGAGACGCTGGAGCCCGTGCCTGACGGCGAAATTGGCGAACTGGTACTCACCACCTTGTGTCGTGAGGCTATGCCGTTGTTGCGCTACCGTACACGTGACTTGACGCGTGTGCTGGGTCGCAGCTGTCCCTGTGGACGTAACCACATCCGCCTCGACCGTATGCGTGGCCGCTCTGACGATATGATTGTGTTGCGTGGTGTAAACATCTTCCCCATCCAGATTGAGAAGATTCTCATGAAGTTCCCAGAGGTGGGCACCAACTACCTCATCACGCTGACTACCGAGGACAATAACGACCAAATGACTGTCGAAGTAGAGCTCAACGAGGGTACCGACGATTACGCAAAGTTGCAGGCACTGGCAGGCGAGATTCGCCACCAGCTGGGCGACGAAATCCTGCTCAAGCCTCGTGTACGCCTCGTCTCCAAGGGCACCCTGCCTGTCAGCGAGGGCAAGGCTGTGCGTGTCATCGACAAGCGAAAAGTATATCAATAACATCGTTATAACGAAAGAACGTAATAACGACATAACGTAATAACGAAAAAATAGAAAACTATGACAATCCATCAGTTATCCATTTTCATCGAGAACCGTTCCGGCACGCTTATCAAGGTGCTCCAGATTCTCAAGCAGGCCAACATCCAGATTGTGGCCTCAACCATTGCCGATACGGCAGAGTATGGTATCTACCGACTCATTTGTTCAGAACCCCTTCGTGCCTACGAGGAGCTGAAGAATGGTGGTGTAGCAGTTGCCCTGAGCAATGTCTTTGCCCTCGAGTTGGACGACGAGCCAGGCCGTGCTGCCGACGCCGTACAGACCTTCTCAGAGGCAGGCATCAGCATTGCCTACATGTACACCTTCCTGCTTCGCGGTAAGGGTATCATGGTGTTCCGTACGGAAAATTCCGAGGCGGCCCAGAAGGTCATTACCGAAAACAAACTCCGTTACATAGAGGAGCCCGACCTGTCGAAGCTGGTATAAGTGCTCATCCTTCATGAATGAGCTGATAACATCAGTCAACGATGCGGTATGGGGCTATGTGCTCATCATTGCATTAGTGGGTTGCGGCTTGTGGTTCACATGGCGCACCCACTTTGTGCAATTCCGCATGATTGGCGAGATGTTACGCGTGCTGACAGACTCGGCTGTAGACACAGTGGAGGAGCACGTCAGGGAAATGGGACCCAAGCAGCGACGCATATCCTCATTTCAGGCCTTTGCCGTCAGCGTGGCTACCCGTGTGGGTACTGGCAATCTCGCTGGTGTGGCGTCGGCCATAGCCATTGGCGGTCCTGGGGCCGTATTCTGGATGTGGATGATAGCCCTTGTTGGTTCAGCTACGGCTTTCGTTGAATCTACGCTTGCACAGTTGTTCAAGCAAAAACATAAGGATTCGTATATCGGTGGCCCTGCCTATTATATTCAGCAAGGATTGCATAAGCGGTGGATGGCTGTTACGTTCGCCATACTTATTGCCTGTCAGTTCGGTCTTTCCAACAATTCTATCCAGGCAAACACCATCTGTGGTGCCATGCAGGAAGCCTTCGGCTGGTCGCCTGCATGGGTAGGGTTGGTGTTAGCGGCCTTGGGCTTGATCATCGTCTTTGGCGGCATCCAGCGCATTGCGATGGTTTGCAGTGTCCTTGTGCCGTTGATGGCTCTGGGATATTTGTTGCTGGCTATCGTGATTGTCGTGATGAATATCGAGCTGGTTCCTCACGTTTTCAAGGTCATCGTGTTCGACGCTTTTGGTATCGAACAGGTTGCTGGAGGCGGTATAGGAACCACGATTATGTATGGTGTAAAGCGAGGCTTGTTTTCGAACGAGGCTGGTGAGGGCAGTGCACCTAACGTGGCTGCAACGGCATCTACGACGCATCCCGTCAAACAGGGACTTATTCAGGCGCTGGGCGTGTTTACCGACACCCTGCTGGTTTGTTCCTGTACGGCCTTTATCATCCTCATTAGCGGGCTATACAGCGTGCCTGAGCTGAATGGCATTGCCCTCACGCAGTCGGCATTGCAGTCGGAGGTTGGTGCCGCAGGGCCAGTGTTTGTGGCCATTGCCATCTTCCTCTTCGCCTTCTCCAGCATCATCGGCAACTACTATTACGGTGAGGCGAATATCCGTTTTATTACGCCCAACACGACGATAATGACCGTTTATCGCATCTTTTCTGCTGGCGTGATGGTCATCTTTGGCGCCATTGCCAGTTTCGAACTCGTCTGGAACATCGTCGACTTCTTCATGGCCTTCCTCACGGCCTGCAACCTCATTGCTATCGTCCTCCTTGGTCGCTACGCCTTCCGTCTGCTCGACGACTACCGCAGTCAGAAGCGTCAGGGCATCAAGGAACCCACCTTCCACCGCAGTCAACTGCCCGAACTCGAATCCGAACTCGAATGCTGGGAATAATTACAAATTGTCTTATTCACAGTTTCACAGTTTCACAGTTTTATTTTTAAGGGGTACCCCCTTTTTATAGTCTATTTTATATATACTTATTTATGTATATTAACAAATATTAACACTCCCCGTGCGGGTCTAAACGCCCCAGGGCTCAAAAAAGAAACTGTGAATTGTGAATCTGTGAAGATTTGGCTTTCTTTGCTCCCTCCCTATAAAAAGTTTATTCCCTGCCTAGGGAATTTTTGCGCGCTGCCTAGGGAAATAAAATTCCCTCCTTGGGAATAAACTGCTTACTTCCGCTAAACGGGCGGTTTAGTTCCTTTGGATTGCCTGCTTACTTCCTAAGGGCTGTTTGCTTACTTCCCAACGATAGCCTGCTTACTTCCCAAGGGCAGCCTGCCTACTTCCCAACGAAAAAATGCGCCTCCGCAGATGGGAAGCGCATTGTATAAAGATTAAATTCGTTGTCTGATTAGAGAGCGAACTTGTAACCTACGGAGAACATGAAGACACTGTTGTGGCTCTTCTTGTCACGTGCATCATCTTTCCAAGTATTTGTCAGACCCCAGTTGTAACGAGCGTCGAATACGAAGCTAGCGTACTCATAAGAAACGCCGATGGGAATTGACAGATCAACCTTGTTGCAAGCGTCCTTGATGTCACCATCAAATGAGATACCACCTCTAGAATACTTCTCCTTAGCGTTAACCAGGAAACCAGGCTGAACACCAACCTTTACAGCAAATCCCTTGAACAGATAAGCATTGGCCAAAATGGGGATGTTAATATAGTCAAGAGTTGTCTTATAATCTGAAACATCCTTGTTCTTGCAACCCTGCATAGAGTAAAGAACACCAGCAGAAACGCCAAATGTCTCGGTGATACCATACTCAGCCTCAACACCAGCAGCAAGACCTACCTTAATCTTACCATCGTAGTTGGTAATGTTAGGAAGGGTCATACCAACCATTGGTTTCAGCGTAAACTGACCGACTTCGTTCTGTGCAAATGCGCCCATGCTCATCAGCATCATGGCGGCAATCATCATTAGCTTTTTCATAATTATTTGTTTTTGTTAATAAAAAAATGATTTATCGGTGGCAAATATCGGAAAAATATTTGAAAGTTCCAAATTTTTACCCAATTATTTCTATTTCAAAACAAAAAAATGCGTCTCCGCAAGCGGGAAACGCATTATATAAATATTAAATTCGTTGTCTGAATTAGAAGTTGTAATACATACCGAAGCTAACTTCGCTGCCAAGGTTGAAGCCGAAAGACTTAGTGCTCTCGTCATCACCCTTAAACTTCTCGTTCTTGTAACCGAGGAAACCAAAGTGAGAAACGAAGCTCAGCTTGTCATTCAGGTTGATAGCTACACCAGGCTTCAGACCAAACTGCCAAATATTGTCCTTCACATCTCCCCACTTAATGTTCTGGTAACCGAAACCACCATCGATGAAGATGTTCACCTTGTCTAACTTCACAGGAGTGTAACGAACATATGGAGAAATAGCGAAAGTCTTAACTTTGTCAGTGTAAGTCCTACCATCAACCTTCGTCTTGTCCTTACCCTCACCATAACCAACTACCAAGCCGACAGCCCAATCTTCGTTCAGGTTGTAACCAATCTCAGGCATGATTGACCAAACAGTCTCGCTGTTACCATCGTAAGACTCAGATGCAAAACCGAGGCTACCACCAACATAACCCTGAGCGTTTGCTGTCAAACCCATCATTGCAACAAGTGCAAGAGCAAAAATCTTTTTCATAATCTTTTTTTATTTTTAATTATACTTTGGTGCACTTTCGAGCACCGTTATCTTTAAATCGGGGGCAAATTTAGAAAATTTTTCTTAAAGTTCCAAATTTTTAACCAATTATTTGCTTTTTTAATACAAAAAATGCGCTTTCGCAGGTGGAAAGCGCACTATTTTGTTAATTTTCAGATGCTTATTTAGTATTAATGGGAATCTTGTAGCCCACGGTGATAGAGAACCATGAGTGTTTAGCACTTCCGGGGTTATCAGCTTTAGATACACCGAAATTATAACGGGCATCAATGACAAAATTAGAATATTCATACGAGGCACCTACAGGGAAGGAAAAATAAAAGCCATTTGCGTCATCATTGGTCCTGTCGTCAATCTTTGCAGAGAGTTTGATGCCTGGTTGCATACCCGCCTTAATAGCAAGTCCTTGGTAAACATAATAATTGGCAAGAACAGGAATGTTGAGGTAATCGTATTTGTATGAACTATACTCTGAATCAGAAGATTTCTCTCCCTGCATAGAATATAGCAAACCTGCCGTAATGGAAAAGTTCTTGGCTAAACCATATTCTCCTTCTACACCAGCAACAGCACCAATACGTGTTTTTGCAGTTCTCATATTGGTCATTGTCGCAATATTCACACCTGCCATTGGCTTCAGGGTAATCTGTCCAACTTCATTTTGTGCAAATGCGCCCATGCTCATCAGCATCATGGCGGCAATCATCATCAGTTTTTTCATACTTTTTATTGTTAAATGTTTATTATTTCTTGTATCACAGTCCTCTGGCCTTGAGCAGACTCGACGCATCTGGCTGAGCCATACCAGTAAAGTCGGTGAACATCTGCATCAGGTCACCCGTATTACCCCTGCTCAGAATTTTTTCACGAAGGTCCTGACCTGTCTCAGGCTTCAACGGTCCTCGCTTGGCAAAGACGTCGGCAATGTTTACTGCCAACACCTCCGTCCACAGATAACTATAATAGCCGGCTGCATAGCCCCCACCCCACACATGATTGAAGTAACTGGTGTGATAGCGTGGCGGAATCGGAATAAAAGGATTCAGAAGTCCCACCTTACGCAATGACTCTGTCTCGAACTCCATAGCCTTGTCAACTGTGGGAATATCCTTCGAGGCGAGCATGTGCCAAGCCAAGTCGACACAGGTTGCAGCAAGGTTTTCACCCAGAGCATAGCACGGTTGGAAGTTGATGCTCTTGAGCATGCGCTCCTTCAGGTCGGCAGGCATGGGGTCACCCGTCTTGTAATGGTGCGCATAGTGGTCGAAAACTTCTGGAATCGAGGCAAACGACTCATTAAACTGCGAAGGCATCTCCACAAAGTCGCGAGCTACACTGGTACCACTCAGACGGTTGTACTGACAATTGGAGAGCAGACCATGCAGAGCATGACCAAATTCGTGGAACATTGTAGTCACCTCATCCCAGGTAATCAGCGAGGGCTGACCCTCAGGAGCCTTGGCACTATTACATACATTAAATATAATAGGTAGCTGGTTCCACTGACGGCTTTGTTTCTGGAAACCATCCATCCAGGCGCCACCACGTTTCGTAGGACGACGATAATAGTCACCATAGAAGAGACCGAGTGTCTTACCATCCTTATCTATCACCTCGAAAACTTTCATGTCAGGATGATAAGTAGGAATGTCCGTACGCTCTTTAAATGTTAGACCATACACGCGGTTGGCAGCATAGAACACCCCATTGAACAACACGCTATCTACATTGAAGTAAGGCTTCACCTCGTCATCACTCACGTTGAGCAATTCCTTCTTCATCTTGGCAGAATAGTAGAAATAGTCGTAGGCCTGCAACTGGAATTCGGCACCCTGGCTTTTGCGGGCAAAGTCTTCGATAGCCTTGGTCTCGGCATCAGCCTTGGGCACATAGGCCTTAATCAGGTTCATCAGGAAAGCATAGACATTCACTGGGGTCTTGGCCATTGTATTCTCCAGTGAATAGGCGGCGTAGTTAGGATAACCCATGATCTCAGCCTTCTCGGCACGCAGCTTGGCAATCTCGCAGACAAGGGGGAAAGTATTGTATTTGCCTGTACCGTCAGCACGATGGACAGAAGCCTCAAACACCTTTTTGCGCAACTCGCGATTGTCGAGACTGGCAAGGAGAGGTTGCTGGGTGGTATTCACAATGACGATAGCATAGGGAGCCTTGCCTCCTCTGCTCTCGGCGTCCTTCTTACACTGAGCGATGTCAGCTTCGCTCAATCCTGCCAACTCTTCTTCCTTCTCGACCCATACCAAAGCGTCGTTGGTAGCAGCTTGTAGGGAATCGCCCCACTGTTGCTGAAGTTCGGAGATACGCAGATTGATTTCTTTCATGCGAGCCATCTTGTCGTCTGGCAACAGGGCACCCTTGCGCACGAAATCCTTATAGATTTCTTCGAGTAACTTCTTGTCCTCGCCCTGAAGCGATTCATACTGGGTGTCGTAAACCTTCTTGATGCGCTCGAAGAGGGGCTTGTTGAAGGATATCTCATTTTCAAGGTCGGTGAGCAAAGGCTGTACGGTCTTCTCTATCTCGCCAATCTCGTCCGTCTTGTCGGCTTCCGTCAAAGCGAAGAATACGCGACTTACACGATCAAGCATACGTCCGCTATTCTCGTAAGCAAGGATAGTATTCTCAAATGTTGCCGAATCACTGTTTTCAATGATTTGCTTAATTGCCTCACGATTCTGCTCCATTGCTTTCAGGAAGGCAGGCATATAGTCCGTCACCTGAATCTTGCTGAAGTCTGGGGCTCCAAACGGCAGTTCGCTCTCCGCTAACAATGGATTCTCGCGCTGTGTCTGTTCGCAGGCAGTAAATGACATCATCATAGCCGATGCAATGCTTAATGTTAAAATAGTCCTTTTAATCATTTCTCGTCTTATTTTAGCTTTCGGACGACAAAGGTACTAATTTAGTTACAAACCACCAAGTTTTTCGTCTTTTTTATAAATAATAATGTAAGATGATGAAACGTTTTAGTGTCTTTTTTCTCTTGCTGACCGTTTTTTTGACGGTCTCAGCACAGCAAAAAGTGTATATATCCACATCGTTCCATGAACCTGCAACAGAGGGTTTGAGGTTCATATACAGCTATGACGGTTGGAACTGGCAACAGATTGACGGCATTTGGTTGCGCCCTGAGGTGGGACAACAGAAAGTGATGCGTGATCCTTCGATAATCCGTACGCCCGATGGGATGTTTCATCTCGTGTGGACCAGTAGTTGGCGAGGGGATAGGGGTTTTGGCTATGCATGTTCGAAAGACTTGGTGCATTGGAGTGAACAGCGTTTCATCGAGGTAATGACAGATACAACGACGGTGAATGTCTGGGCACCAGAACTCTTTTGGGATGACGTCAAGCAACAAGCTGTTATCGTATGGGCTTCGTGCATTCCTGGTAAATTCCCAGACGGACAGGAGGAACACAAAAACAATCATCGTTTGTATTATACTACCACAAAGGACTTTAAGAAGTTCACACCTGCCAAACTCATGATAGAACCAGGCTTCTCGTGTATCGACGCAACACTGGTGAAACGAGGCAAGAACGACTATGTGATGGTGCTGAAGGACAACACCCGCCCTGAACGTGACATCAAGGTGGCATACGCTAAATCACCTTATGGCCCTTGGTCGAAAGCCTCAGAACCGTTTACTGGTAAGATGATGGAAGGGCCGACAGTGTTAAAACTCACCTCTCACCTCTCACCCCTCACCTCTTACAAGGACGGTTGGCTTATCTACTACGACCGTTATCAATTGAAGGATTTTGGTGCCCATTTTACCAAGGACTTTGTGACTTTCGAGGATGTCTCCGATAAAGTCAGCGTCCCTGATTTGCACAAGCACGGCACCATCTTTGAGGCAGATGAAACCATTCTCAACGGACTATTGAATGCACGGAAAGTACATTATACTGGCAAGACACTCAGCAATCCCAATCGGCACGATGGCGGTCTGTCGCCTGTTGTTGGGGTGCATAATATCCAGATTCTGCGAGCCAATCGCGAACATCCATCTGAGTCCAATGGCAATGGTTGGACCTATAACCACCAGCCCATGATGGCGTATCATAACGACCAGTTCTACGTTCACTACCTTTGCGACCCCAAGGATGAGCATGTGCCACCTTCACATACGATGTATCAAACCTCGAAAGACGGTTATACCTGGAGCAATCCACAGATTCTCTTTCCAGAAGTACAGGTGCCTGAAGGTTTCCAGAAGCCCAACCGTCCAGAAAAGTCTCACGACCTCATTGCTATTATGCACCAACGTGTGGGCTGGTATGTCTCGAAGAGCGGACAACTTTGGGCGCTTGGCAACTATGGTGTCGCCTACGACAAAAAGGACGACCCTAACGACGGCAATGGTCTTGGACGCGTGATTCGGGAGGTTAGGAAAGATGGCACATTAGGCCCCATATACTTTATCTATCTAAACTCTAGTTATTCTATAACTTCTAGAAACTCTAGAGAAATTTTCCCCTACTATACCAAAGCCCCAAAAGACGTAAAAGCCGCCTGCGAAGAAATTCTGGCTAATCCCCGCTATCGAATGCAATGGGTAGAGGAAGCTGATCGTAACGACCCGCTGATACCTTTGCACAAGGAGTACAAGGCTTATTGCGACTATACTTTGCCCGATGGCCAGATTGCCTCCCTTTGGAAACACGCCCTTACCTCTACTTCCGCGGATGGGGGCCTGACGTGGGCACAACCTGTTGAGCGAGCCAAGGGTTTTGTAAACAGCAATGCAAAGATTTGGGGACAGCGACTGACGGATGGCACTTATGCTACCGTTTATAATCCCTCAGAATATCGTTGGCCATTGGCAATCAGCCTTTCCAAGGACGGCTATGAATATACCACGCTGAATCTTGTGCAAGGCGAAGTGCCCCCTATGCGTTATGGTGGCAACTACAAGTCGTATGGTCCTCAATATGTTCGAGGCATCCAGGAAGGTAACGGCATTCCTAAGGACTCAGACCTTTGGGTGGCTTACTCTATGAATAAAGAGGATATGTGGGTGGCTCATATCCTTGTGCCCGTACAGACAGAGGCGCATAGCCACGCCGATGGCACCGAGTTCAGAGTGGGCGAGATTTCGGATCTCGCCACCTGGAACATATACTCCCCCGTGATGGCACCCGTTTCATTGAACGATGGCTGGCTCACCCTGTCTGATAGCGACCCCTTCGACTATGCTCGCGTGGAGCGCAAGATACCAGCAACAAAGGAACTGAAGGTTGCTTTCGACCTAAAAGCAGGACAAAACAATCATGGCCTCCTGCAGATTGAGTTCTTGGATGCTCATGGGACTGCCTGTTCACGTATCGAACTTACTGATGAAGGTCAGGTGCGTTGCAAGGGTGGAGCTCGCTATGGCGGTCTGGGCAAATATGAGGCCGACAAGACTTATCATATCGAAGCCATACTCAGCGTCTCGAAGCGTATGATTGAGGTTTATATTGATGGCAAGAAGGCAGGCCAGCGAATGTTCTTTGCCCCCGTGGAGAGTATCGAGCGTGTGATGTTCCGAACTGGTTCCGAGCGCCGTTTCCCAGATGTTGACACCCCTGCTGATTGGGATGGTGAACTGCCTAATGCTGGTGCCACTGATCCAGAGTCGACTTTCGCCATTGCCGCTTTTTCCACTACTCCTGTCAGTGTGCTCAGCGGTTTGCCCGCTGAGACTCCCGCTTTCCTCCGCTACGACGACTACAAACACTACGTCGATTACTTCAACACGATGGAGCCGGAAAACATTGTGCAGGCCATTCCTAACGCGAAAGCGTGGGACTGGATGACGCAGAACATTCCCCTCTTCGATTGTCCTGACCGCGGTTTCGAGGAGATGTGGTATTTCCGCTGGTGGACATTAAGGAAGCATATTAAGCAGACGCCCGTAGGCTATGCTATGACGGAGTTCTTAGTGCCACGCAGCTATGCCGACCAGTACAACCTGATTGCCTCTGGAGTAGGTCATCATATCCACGAGAGTCGTTGGCTTCGCGACACCACTTATCTCGACCAGATTATGAATACGTGGTACAAAGGTAACGAGGGCAAGCCCATGAAGAAAATTTCCAACTATTCCTCATGGATGGCGCATTCGCTATGGGGTCGTTATCTGGTAGATGGGCGCAAGGATTGGATAATCTCTATGCTACCCTCACTGGAATGGGAATACAACCATTGGGAGACAACACATACTCGTGAGGGAGGCCTCTATTGGCAGGCTGACGTTCAGGACGCAATGGAGGAAACCATCAGTGGCGGACGTAAGAAGAAATACTTGCGTCCCTCTATCAATGCCTATATGTACGGCAATGCTTATGCCATCGGCAAAATCTTTGCGCTTGCCGATTCTATCGCCAAATCCCGCACTTACTTCGCCAAGGCCGAAGACCTCAGTGAAAAGGTACACGCAAAACTCTGGAACGAGCAACACCAGTTCTTTGAGACCCACCGTATCGATTCCAGCGCCAACGTTCGCGAGGCCATTGGCTTCCTGCCTTGGTACACCCACATGGCCTATGATGAACCGAAATACAGTGTCGCATGGCTTCAGGCTGGCGACCCTGAGGGTTTCTCAGCACCTTATGGACAGACCACTGCCGAACGCCGTCATCCACAATTCCGTACTCATGGCACAGGCAAGTGCGAGTGGGATGGTGCCGTATGGCCCTTTGCCACCAGTCAGACGCTGACAGCTATGGCCAATTTCATTAACGACTACACCAATGTGCCCAGCGGTTTTCCCGCTGGGGCTCCCGACTCCCTTTATTTCTCCGAACTCGAGAAATACATGCAGAGCCAGCATATGCGAGGTAAACCCTATATCGGTGAATATCTCGATGAGACGACGGGTTATTGGTTGAAGGGCGACCAAGAGCGCTCACGTTACTACAACCATTCTACGTGGAATGACCTTATCATTACCGGTCTCTGTGGCCTGCGTCCTCGTGCAGACAATACCCTACAGGTCAATCCTTTATTGCCAAAAGACAAGTGGGATTACTTCTGTCTCGATAACGTGCTGTATCACGGCCATAACCTCACGATACTTTATGACAAGGACGGTTCACGCTATCATGCGGGTAAAGGTCTTCGCATCTATGTTGACGGGCAGTTGAAAGGCCAGCGCAACGACTTAGGTAAAATCATTATTCCGAATGTGCTATGAGACGACTGCGCATTAGTATATTACTGATTATATCCTTCATATCATTTTGTCCTGCAAAGGCACAAAATGTCTTTGGTGATGCCAAGTGGATTGGTGCTATCACGAAAGCTGATGCTAAGACACCTGAGGGACGACACTATACTGGCAGCGTACTCAAAGAGACCAAGGCAGAGTGGGATCAAGCTGACCCGCTGTCGCGCAGAAGTATCATTTTGCGTCGTAGCTTCTGGCCATATAAAACGGTGAAACATGCCGAACTGCGTATCTGTGGATTGGGGTTCTACGAGGCGACCATCAATGGCAAGAAGGTTGGCGAATCGGAGTTTGTCCCCGCATGGAGCGACTATGACAAGACGGTGTTTTTTAACACCTATGACGTCACCGAATATATTCATTCAGGCGACAACGAGTTGCGTGTGCTGTTAGGCAACGGTTTCTACAACGAACAAGGCGGCAGATACACCAAGTTGAAGGTGTCGTTTGGTCCCCCAACGCTACTTTATTTCCTTTATGTCATTTATGAGGACGATATGCGTGAACACGTCTTCAGTGACGAAAAATGGCAATGGACAGAAAGCCCTGTGACCTTTAACAGCATTTATGGTGGTGAGGATTATGATGCACGCTTGGAAGTTAGCAGTCAGACGGAAGAAGGCCGATGGAAACCCGTCGTAGTGATGGAAGGTCCTAAAGGTGATTTGTGTCCACAGATAGCGCATCCCATAAAAATCATGGAGCGCTATGAGGTAAAAGAGACTTTGCGCAAGGATTCTGTCCTTGTGCTCGATATGGGCCAAAACCTTGCAGGCTATCCTGAAATCACCGTTCAGGGCAAGGCTGGTCAATGGCTCATACTCATTCCAGGTGAAACGCTGGACAAAGACGGGTTGGTGAATCAGCGACAGACAGGCCGTCCGCACTATTATACCTATACCCTTAAAGGTCGGAATGACGAAGAAGTGTGGCATCCGCGATTCTCTTATTATTCCTTCAGATATCTGCAGATTGAGGGTGACATCGATGTGCTGAAGAAGGTGGAGTCGTGCTTTGTGTATAACTCCGCTGAACGTATCGGCTCATTTGAGTGCAGCAACCCACGCATCAATGCTACCCATCAGTTGATTGACCGGGCGATAAGGAGTAACTGGCAGGCTGTATGGACCGATTGTCCCTCGCGCGAAAAACTCGGTTGGTTGGAACAGGACTGGTTGAACGGTGAGGCATTGGTGTACAACTACGACGCCCATAAAATGATGGAACAAACCATGCAGAACATCGTGGATGCACAGCACGACGACGGTTCTATGCCAGAGATTGCCCCAGAATATACGCAGTTCACTGGTTCGTGGGCTCGTCCATTCCAAGAGTCGCCAGAATGGGGCGGAGCCATCATCGCCCTACCCATGCTCTGCTTGCGTCATTATGGTGACCTCGATTTGGCCAACCACCACTACGACGCTATGAAGCGCTATGTGGACTATCTGGCCACACAAGACTCCTGTTACATCTTGCGACAAGGATTGGGCGATTGGTACGACTACGGACCAGGACGGGCTGGCTTCTCGAAAAACACGCCTATGCCTTTGGTATCGACAGCCCATTACTATCAGTGGATGTGTAACATCTACGTGTTAGCAAAACTGTTAGGACATAAAGAGGATTCCGAACACTTTAACCTACGAGCAGACAGCATCCGTCAGTCGTTCAACCGTACTTTCTACGATTCGCAGAAGAAAACCTATGCTACCGGCAGTCAGTGCTCACTGGCTTTACCGCTCTATCTGAAATTGGTTCCCGATAGCGACTATCAGGCTGTACTTCAGCATCTTATCAACGACATCAAAGCCCATGGTAATCGTCTGACGACAGGCGATGTGGGCAACCGTTACCTGTTCTCCGTGCTGATAGAGAACGGTCAGCGCGAACTGCTCTACACGATGCTAAACCACGACGATGTGCCAGGATACGGCTATCAAATAAAGAAAGGTCACACCACGTTGACAGAACAATGGGATCCTGATATGGGCGCATCGATGAACCACTTCATGATGGCGCATATTGAGAATTTCCTGATTCCCGACCTGTTGGGTATTCAGCGTACAGGTGATTTGATAGAAATCGAACCGCATCCCGTTGGTGATATCGTTTGGTGCAAAGGGTCGACGATGAGTGCCCATGGCCCAGTCAAAGTGGAATGGCATATCGATAAGGACGTCTTTACATTGGATATTGACATTCCCGAGGGAGGCTTTGCTGATGTCTACATGCCGTTCTCAGGCCATGCGGAGAGCGTGACAGAGGGACATCATAAACTGACAGAAAAGATTAATAAGCAATAGGCGATTAGCGTTTCTTTCGCTTATAGCATTTCTCAAACGTGCAGAGTCCGCAGGTATAGTCTAACTTGCACACTTCACGTCCTACACCCATAATTCCGCTGACGCTCTTGATGGGAACCATGAGCGACGAATCAGTAAGTTGAACACCACACGTATGACCATCAAACAACGGGAAGAGCACTTGCTGTTGGGCGACGTGCCAACCACAATAGCCAGGCGAGAAACGGTTGGTATGTTTCCATCCGAGTTTGTCGATATTTTCCTGTAGGGCCTGTTCCATCTGGTCGGCACATTTCTCGGCTATCACCGACCCTAACGCGTCGGCAATAAACACCCGCACCATGTCGCCTTCTTGTTTCAACCGTTGTTGGAAGGCTTCGAATTCCGTTCCGCTGGTACAAATAAACAGGGCGTAGGCCTCAGCGCCTTGCAACTGGTGTTCGATAATCCTACCCATTTCAAAGGGTGGTAACGCTTGTGTGACGAAGAAGCAAAACTGAGGACGCAACCATGCTCGCACATCGTCTATCAGACGCAGAGTTTCACGCTGTGTCGCCTCGTCTGGTTCCACACCGTGATAGCCCATCTGTTCGTAAACGTCGGAAGGGACAATGCTTAGTTGGTCGTATGTCAGCGTTTTCTCTGTCATTGCGTAATTTTGCAGTCTTTCAGTCTGCAAAATTACGCAAAAAAACTCAGATGACAAAACAATATGCCGTCCGTCTTAATAAAAACGAACTAAAAAAGCTAATAGAACAATGGAAACAAGATTCAAGAAGCCCCTGAGTGGCATCATACCACCACTGGTAACACCTCTGAAGAATAACGAGACGCTCGACGTAGAGAGCCTCGAACGACTCATTGAACACCTCATCGAAGGTGGCGTACACGGACTCTTCGTATTGGGAACAACAGGTGAAGAGCAAAGCCTGTCATACGACGTGCGCAAACAGATGATCAAGGAGTCGTGTCGTATCAATCGCGGTCGTCTGCCTCTGTTGGCATGTATCACGGATACAAGCATTGAGGAGAGCATCCGTCTGGCGCGCAAGGCTGCTGACTATGGTGCTGACGGTGTTGTCTCAGCGCCTCCTTATTACTTTGCGACGGGTCAGCCCGAACTGGCTCAGTTCTATGAGGAGCTAGTGCCTCAGTTGCCGCTTCCCGTGTTCTTATATAATATGCCTTCGCACGTCAAGGTGAGCTTCGCACCTGATACCGTTGCCCGTATTGCGAAAAACGAGCAGGTCGTGGGTTTCAAGGACTCCAGCGCCAATGCCGTTTACTTCCAGAGCGTGATGTACAAGATGCAGCATCGTCCAGACTTCGCCATGCTCGTAGGTCCTGAGGAGATTACAGGCGAATGTGTGCTCTTAGGTGCGCAGGGTGGCATCAACGGTGGTGCTAATATGTTCCCAGAACTCTATGTGGCAATGTACAATGCTGCATCCGCTCGCGACATCAACCGCGTACTCGAATTGCAACAGCTTATCATGCAGATTTCCACGACGATATATACCGTTGGCCGTCACGGCTCCAGCTACCTGAAAGGCTTGAAGTGCGCCCTCTCGCTGCTGGGCATCATCAACGACGATTTCGTGGCTTCTCCGTTCTATAAGTTCGAGGCACCTGAGCGCGAAAAGATCCGTCAGGCCCTCGACACTCTACCCATCAAGAATGGCAAGCTATGCATCTGATTGATTTCATCGTCTTTATCGCCTTCACGCTGGGTGTTGTCGTCTTCGGCTGTTCGTTCTTCAAGAAAGGCTCCAGCGCCGATGAGTTCACCTCTGCGGGCCATTCTATTCCCGGCTGGGTGGTGGGTATGTCTATTTTCGCTACCTATGTCAGTAGCATCTCCTACATCGGCTATCCGGGCAAGGCGTTTGTAGCTGATTGGAACGCCTTTGTATTCTCCTTGTCCATACCCATTGCCTCCTACTTTGCCGCCAAGTATTTCGTGCCGTTCTATCGCCATTCAGGTTCCGTATCGGCCTATACGTTTTTGGAGGAGAAATTTGGCGCCTGGGCTCGACTCTATGCCTCGGCATGCTACCTGTTGACGCAGATTGCACGCATGGGCAGCATCCTATATTTGTTAGCTGTGCCGATGTATATCCTCATGGGCTGGGACATGCATACTGTCATCATTCTCACGTCAATAGGTATCATCATCTATTCGATGATGGGCGGCTTGAAAGCAGTCATTTGGGCAGACGCCATACAAGGTATCATATTAATAGGTGGAGCCGTGTTGTGTTTGGCCATCTTGATGTTCTCAATGCCCGAAGGACCTATGCAGACCTTTGAACTTGCGGCAAATAGTCCTGAGGGTAACAAGTTCTCGTTAGGTGCATTTACCAGCGACCTCACCACCTCAACATTCTGGGTATGCCTCATCTACGGCATTTTCATCAACCTGCAAAACTACGGTATCGACCAGAACTACGTGCAACGCTACCATGCAGCCAAGACGGACAAGGACGCGAAGTTTTCGGCACTCTTCGGAGGCTATCTCTTTATCCCCGTCTCGGCACTGTTTTTCCTTATTGGTTCGGCACTCTACTCGTACTATCAGGCAGGCGTGGCACCCTTGCCCGCAGAGATTCAGGCTAAGCCCGACTACGTCTTCCCGTATTTTATTGTCAATGGTCTGCCCGTAGGCCTGCGAGGTCTGCTCATTGCCTCTATCTTTGCCGCTGGCATGAGCACGGTCTCGACTTCCGTCACCTCTGCCGCTACGATTATCCTGACCGACTACGTGCGCCCCTTCTTCCTGAAGGCTCGCAAGGTTACTGACCGTTTGCGCCATCACGACCTAGAAGATCATCATAAGCATCAGAAGTTAGAGTTGGCTGTGGTCCGCTTTTCCAGCTTTGGCGTAGGTATGTTAGGGGCCTGTGTGGCTATTGCAATGCTCTCGGTAGAAAGCATCATCGACGCTTGGTGGACGCTCAGCTCGATATTCAGCGGAGGCATGCTCGGCCTCTTCCTGCTGGGCTGTATCCCTCAGAAAATCAATCGTCTGGCGGCTCTGCTGGGTTGCGTCGCAGGCATCGTGGTTATTGCGTGGATATCGTTGGCTTCCATGTGGGATCTGCCAGGCATCCACCTGCACCCCTATCTGGCCATCGTACTCGGCACGACGGTCATCTTCCTGACAGGATTCCTCGTCACTTTTTTGCGTTTTTCTTCTCGTCTTCGATAGAAAAGTATTATCTTTGCAAGCGAAAAGCGAGAACAAAGAGAAAATGAACATTTACGATATTCAAAAAATACGCGAGGATTTTCCTATTTTAGGTCGTGAGGTTTACGGCAAGCCATTGGTGTATCTGGACAATGCGGCAACGACGCAGAAACCGCTGATGGTGCTGGACGCGATGAGGGACGAATACCTGAACGTGAATGCCAATGTACATCGTGGCGTACACTACCTGAGTCAGCAGGCTACCGATCTGCACGAGGCGGCACGCGAAAAAGTGCGCCAGTTCATCAACGCCCGCAAGACGGAGGAGATCGTGTTTACACGTGGCACTACGGAGGCCATTAACCTGGTGGCCAGTTCATTCTGCGAGAGCCAGATGAAGGAGGGCGACGAGGTCCTCGTAACGGAGATGGAACACCACTCGAACATCGTCTCGTGGCAGTTGCAGGCGATGAAGCGTGGCATCGTGGTCAAGCACCTGCCCATTACGGACGACGGCCGCCTCAAACTTTCAACTCTCAACTCTCAACTTTCAACTAAAACGAAGTTGGTGAGCGTAGCTCACGTCAGCAACGTACTGGGCACGATAAACCCTGTGGAGGAAATCATCAAGATAGCCCACGCACACGGCATCCCCGTCTTAGTCGATGGTGCCCAGAGTGCGCCTCATTTCAAGGTGGACGTGCAGGCGATGGATTGTGACTTCTTTGCTTTCAGCGGCCATAAGATGTACGGACCGACAGGCATCGGCGTGCTATACGGCAAGGAGGAATGGCTGGAGAAGTTACCTCCCTATCAAGGTGGTGGCGAAATGATTGACAAGGTGACATGGGAACGGACGACCTTCGAACGCCTGCCGTTTAAGTTCGAAGCTGGAACCCCCGATTATGTGGCCACCCACGGACTGGCCAAAGCCATAGAATACATCGACGCCATTGGTTTCGACGCCATCAAGCAACACGAGCAGGAACTCACCCGCTACTGCATGGAACAGCTGCAAACCATTGAGGGCATGAAAATTTACGGTCCTACGGATAATGTTCAATGTTCAACGTTCAATGTTCAATGTCCAAAGGACGCCGTCGTCTCCTTCAACGTCGGCAACATCCATCACTTGGATATGGGCACCCTACTCGACCGCCTGGGCATTGCCGTCCGCACGGGTCATCATTGTGCACAACCCTTGATGGACCGTCTCGGCATCTCCGGCACTGTCCGCGCCTCGTTTGCTCTTTATAACACGAAAGAAGAAATCGACACCCTCGTGGCCGGCATCCGTCGCGTCAGTCAGATGTTTTAAACATAGAATTTTGCATCATTCTCTGAGAAGCAGCAGACAATGATTTCCCCTTGATAGCCATTCTGTAAATGCTCATTCAGCACACGTTTGGCAATACGGGCAGCCTCATCTTTGGGGAAGCCATAGACGCCCGTACTGATACAAGAGAACGCAATGCTCTTAATACCATTCTCCTCAGCCAGACGCATGGCCGTATCATAGCACGACGCCAACAATTCCCTTTCATGCTGATTGCCTCCATACCATATAGGCCCTACAGTATGAATAACCTTTTTGCAAGGCAAATTATAGGCATCCGTCATCTTGCTCTGTCCTGTTTGACAGCCCCCCAGCGTCCTACACTCTTTTAATAAGCCTGGGCCCGCAACACGATGGATTGCTCCATCCACACCGCCACCGCCCAACAACGACCTGTTGGCCGCATTCACAATGGCATCCACCTTCAACGTAGTGATGTCACCAACTACAATCTTAATCTTATCCATAATCGTCAATACATTACGTTTCCTTTTTATTCGAACACCATTTCGCCTGAATACGAAATGCGTTCACGTTGTTGAGCCTGTACAACTATGTCTGAATTGCCATTGTCAAACACGTCAATCACATAGAGATAGTTATCCTCGTTGTTTTTCACGTTTATCTCTATATGTCGACACTCGTTCTTTACCACCGACTCCCGATAGCTGCCTATTCGCTCAGAGAAATTCAGGCCCTTGCCCCCACCGTAAGGCACCTGATAGGCACGTCCGAAAAACGGTAGATAAGAAAACAGCGAATCGTTCCTCACCTCCACTGAATAGCTTGACGACACGCTCTTCGAACCTCCCCTCATCGTATACATGTGGTCAACGCTAATCTTATAGTGCCGTTCCGTCAACGCGACCTTCACTCTGGCAGCATGCTCAGCAGCCCTTGCCGCCCTCTCTTCAGCCGTCGCACATCCTTCCAAAGCAATCACCGCCAACAGCGTCAGCACCAATGATAATAAGAACTGTTTCATAATCATTTCTTTACCTGCCGCAAAGATAGTGCAAAATTTCGATTAAGCGAAGAGAATGAGAATAAATTATCATTCTTGAGCGTAAGAAAGTTGATTAAATCGAGCGAAATACAAAGAAAAAATGCGTTTTTCTTTTATTTCCGAGGTGAAGCCGACCTTTACCAAAGGTGAAAGATACCACTTTTTTCCAAAACAGCAAACAATGACAGCGGAAAGTTCACGGGTTCCCAAGACTAAAAAAACTGGAGTCGGAGAAAATTATTGCTTTGGGAATTGATTTAAGCAGAATCCGCAAGTTCTTTAGGACTTGCGGATTCTTAATGTATCTCCCCAATATAATTATCACCACTGGAATGGATTAGGCTCTGGATCAATAGGGAGCGGTATTGGTGAACCTTCCAATAACTGAGTGCGAGTCTTTAATAGCACTATTTCCATATTGGGCTTCATGTATTTTTTTCTATCTTTTCTCATTATATGGTCCTCCGTATTTTGTTTTACAATAGTAATCTCTTTATTTAACAATATATTTCTTGCCTTGTCTCATGTATATTCCTTTTTGCATCGGCTTTCCTTCAAGTTTGCGCCCGCTAAGGTCAAACCAAACATCAACTTTGTTGATATCATCATTGTCCAAGTCGCAAATGCCTGTAGTACCAGAGAAGCCAATAAATGGAGCGGCAGAAGTTGTAGGAATCTCAAGATGTGCTTTGTAAGGATCCAAAGGGGCAGTTCCGGAGTATTTGTAAAAGCCCAACTGTCCACCAATCATACCTAAAGTATAAGCCACAGTACCATCGGCTAATGTATTTCCACCTTTCAAGTCGTTATCTGCATAATCACCAGAACCACTTGAAGCAGCAGAAGACAGTTCGATATTATCAGAAGTTGTGTTTAAGACTACTGCCTCTCCCGCTTTGATTATATTTCCGTCAACTCGGGTCAGCGTTACTTGTGTCTTTGCACCATTTAGCGTAGCCTTATAGATAACTGTACCATCAGCAACTGTTATATTCGAACCTTCATTATAATATGTGCACCAGCCTCCGCTCGTTCCTGCGTCGTTTGCAGTAAGTGAAATCGCTTCAATCTTACTACTATAACTACTCCACCCAGCCCTGTAGGTATCAACTTTATCTGCTAAAACGTATATCTTTCGTGAACTGGAATTACTTGCGAAAGCATTGCTGCCGTAATTGGTTAATGATGGAGCATAAATTGTTACTGATGCCAATGCATCACAAGCATAAAAAGCTTGGCTTCCAATACTTATGACACTACTTGGCAAAACTACAGATGTAAATCCGCAAAGATAAAAAGCATTATCACCAATACTAGTAACACCGTTTGGAATGTTAATTGTTGTAAGGGCTCCGCAGCCTCTAAAAGCATCATTATCAATTGTTGTCACACTATTTGGTATATTAATAGAAGAAAGCGCATGACAACCAAGGAAAGCACTCGATGATATGGTTTCAATTCCATCGGGAATAATAATACATTCTAGATTATTGGAAGCTTCAAATGCTTTATTCTTAATTGTGGATACTGTATTTGGGATTGTATAAGATGTATTTGTGTTTGCTGGTGCATATCTATAAAGGATAGTCTGATCTTTACTCAGTAATGCCACATTATCAGTCATAAAATAATTATTATTTTCATTTACCGTGAATGACGATAGTTTTGTACAACCTTGAAAGACGTATTCTCCTAAGACACGCAGTGCTTCTGGTATGTAAAAGGATTCTAACTGTGAACAGTATTGAAATGCATAATCCTCAACCTTATATAAGTTAGACCTTTCGGTATTTGTTGATGTTAACCATGTAAAATTTACGGTAGTTAATGCTGTACAATGCCAAAAGGCCTGGCTTTCAATTTCTTGAACATAAGGTATTGAAATAGAGACTAAAGATGTACAGCTAGAAAATGCAGAACTACGAATTGTAGTAAAGCCTGCTCTTGAGCAGGTAATAGATGTTATTTTTGAACAATTGGAAAAAGCACCATGATAAATTTCTGTGATATAATAATGTTTGCCTGTACCACCACTCTGAGACCAGACGTTATCCAAATCTATTGCTCCTTGAGTATCTGTGTCAATACAATGACCTAATACTTTATACTCATTCCCATTCATTTTGTATTCTACTTGGATATTAACCCAAGATACAGAATTATCTGATGCTGTTACCTTAACATATGCATCTGTACACCACGCTGCCACACAATTTAGCATGACAAGCATCAATAATAATAATTTCCTTTTCATAAGCATTCTATTTTGTGAGTTAATAAATGTCATAGGCACAAAGAGTGTGAGCCTACTTGCCATTCTCAGCCTGTAGGTTCTGGAATACCCATGAATATAAGAATGAAATCAGCTCACACCTGCAGGTATTTATGTGAGCTGACTCCATAACAGAGTGAGCAGTATAAATGCTACTGCAGGAGAAGCAGCTTTCAGACTTCTTCCCTATTCATGTTGAATTTTCCAGATTCACAGGCGGGTCAAAGCTTAATCGCTCTCCTCAATGTCATCGTCCATTTCTCCGAACGACAGGGCAAAGATAAGAAATAATTATGAAAGTTCCAAACTTTCTTCTACTTTTTTACAAAAGTACGGGCAACTTTTGTAGAAAGAGCTTGAGAAAACGAAAGGTTCGTTAATACAATTTCACACACGGTTAACGCTTTCGAGCATATTGGGACGCTGATTGAGGTCTGGCGTGGGAGGTTGATAAGGTTAAAAGAATTTTTGGAGAGGCCTTTAATTACGCGTGTTGACGAACATTTGCATAATTTTAGCCCACGAAAGCCTTACCATAGGGTTGCTCCCATTCTGCTCTGGGGTTGCTCTAAGGATGTTCCGAGTTTTTACCAACATAATGAACGGGATGAGCGAAAAACCGAAAATATTTAAGATAATTAACGATTTCGTCTAACGTTAGCCGGCAGTTGAAGGGGAAGAGTGCCGTGCAAACAGGGAGAGAGTGCCTATGTAAAAGGGAGCGAATGCCTAGGTAAGCGGATTCGGGCGGCCGCCCGCATTAATGTGGGCGGCCGTGCTTATTATTGCGGGCGGGAGGCCGCATTATTGCGACCGCCCGCCCGTAACCGAGTTTTATACCTTAATATCTAATAGCTTGGCTGGGTCTACTTCTTCAGTTCTTCAATAAAAAAGCAAATTGCCTTCTTTAATGGAGAAAGCTCGTTCTTGATAATCCATAGGATTTGTGACGCATCTACATCAAAATAATGATGGGCAATGATATCTCTCAACCCTTTTACATTCTTCCAAGGGATGGAGGGATAAGTTGGCAACAATACGCCATTGGTGGTCTTATCAAGATTCTTCAAGCTTTCACCAATTGCAATGAGTAGCATACATGTCGCATCTAACAACACCATGCCTGACGAGGAACAAAGGAAATCATCAATGGAGTTGATATCTTTCGTCCGCTCTTCAACTTTCTCGATGGCAGTAAGGATGTCTTCGAGAATATCCAACGCTATGCTTTTATTCTCAGAAGACAAAGATTCCATCCTTTAAAATACGCTTTCTTAAACGAGGGTTCAGATTTTGATGATTACGGACGATATCGACAGAAGAGCCTGTTGCCTCCTCCAAAAACTCTTTGGCATCCATCAGAAGGAAGGGATTTGGCGTCTCTGTATCAACAAACAAGTCGATGTCGCTGCCTTCCTTTTGTTCTCCTCTTGCCGTTGAGCCAAAAAGAGACA
>Ga0310695_10001062_pt1 | contig 66817 bp, 51 predicted proteins | sample RumenRJG_04DNA_FD_203882 | JGI IMG/M metagenome (GOLD analysis project Ga0310695, IMG submission 203882) | Bovine rumen microbial communities from Lethbridge, Alberta, Canada - RJG_04 (v2) (version 2) | ecosystem: Host-associated > Mammals > Digestive system > Stomach > Rumen | place: Canada... | reverse complement strand
GCTTCAAGAACTGTTCGCAAAACCTAACTACAATATTGTCAAGGAACTGGATGGTTCAAGTGAACCGAGTTTGTTTTAATTGTTAAACTTTATAAACATCGTCCACAACTTTTAGTGGACAGCAATGCTGCAGTTTTATGACACACGAAATCCATATCAAGGGCTTGCCGGACCTGGACCAGGCGGCAGGACAATTCCTCCAGGAAATCGGAGAAAACCGGCTGATTGCCTTCTATGCACCGATGGGCGCCGGAAAAACGACTTTCACAACGGCCGTCTGCAAGCGGCTGGGCGTACAGGAGGATGCCGTGAGTTCTCCCACCTTCGCCATTGTCAACGAATACCGGACGGGGACGGGAGAACCCTTGTATCACTTTGATTTCTACCGCATTGAACGCCTGGAAGAGGCCTTGGACATCGGTCTGTACGATTACCTGGACAGCGGTTTCCTGTGCCTGATGGAATGGCCGGAAAACATCGAGGAACTTCTCCCCGAAGAGACGCTGAAGGTCCATATCCGGGTGAACCCGGACGAGAGCCGGACGCTGACCTGGGAGGACGGAGGACAGTAACCTCCTACAGGTTCCGGGGAATCACCGTCAGGCGCTCCCGATAGTTATTCTTCAAGCGCGCGACGGCGTCGTGGAAGGACATGTTCTCGTCGCCATTGATGATGTAGCCGCCGTTCATGGAGGCGTCCTCGGCGGGATTCCACAGGACAAAATTGAGCCGGGCGGAAGCGGTCAGCAGCTTTTCGCACTCGTCCATATAGTCCGGGATGGTCTCCAATTGCGGCAGCAGTTCCTGGAACCGGGCTTTCAGCCGGGCCTTGAACGCAGGATCCTCCATCAAACGCTCATACCAGATGGCTTTCCCGTTGATGAGGCCGGTGCGGGCCTGGGGCGACGTCTTATAGGACAGGACCCCCCAGTCGAAATCCCAACAGGGACCTGCGACGAGCTTTCCGCCCCGGTCCTTGTGCATGAACACGCTCCCCGGGTTCCCCAGTTCGTGGTTCCCCATCACCTCGAAAACAATCCAGTAATCGATGAAAGAGTCCTCGTCCAGGAACGCTCTCCATCCTTTTTCCGGATCCTGGAAATCCTGTCCATACAGGGTGTTGGCGGCATCGGAGACATACTTCTTGATGTATGCGAGCTGCTGTTTGGTGAGGTCCTCCTCATCGGGATACTTGACTCCGAAGGGGATGCCGTTCCCCCACTGTCCGTTATGCCCATGCGGGTCGGTCCACTGGTACCTGTTGTCATAATGGAAATCCAACTCGAGAAGGTAGCCGCCCGTGACGGCGTCGCCGGTATTGTCCTCGGGCGTCATCTCGGCAATGTCCACCCGGTCATCGTCCACCCGCACCTGCTCGATCAGCAGATAGGATCCCTGGTGCTTCCCGTTCAGGACCAGTTCCACCGGGACGCAGCCCGGAGTCCAGTCGAGGGCCGTCATCGACGCCACCTTCATCGACACCAGGTTCCGCATCAGGGAACGGTCCATGAAATTGGCCAGCAGCACCCACCGCTTGTGGGCGGGCATTCCGAAAAGGGACTGCTTCTGGTCGAATTTGATGAGATAGGGTTTCTTGGGCCACTCCCAGGTCGTATTGCCCCGCCCGCGGATCAGGCAGGCGGCCGGGTCCAGCCCGGGAAGTCCTTCCACGCCCCGGACCTGCAGTTCGGCGGTGACATACTCCGTCTTGGACTTGATGGCCATCCCGTCCTGGGTCTGGACATAGATGATGGGAAGCCCCGTCTTGACCGTTCCGGCCGGATCCACTTCGGAAAGGATCCGGATGGCGGGAGACTGGATATAGAACTCGTTTCCGGTGTCCGGATCCCGCTGGACGATCGCGAGATGGACTTCCCGCTCATAGTTTTCCCCCAGCCCGGCATCCTGGACAACCGCCCGGTACGAGCCTTCCGCATCCCCCGGGACGATTCCCTTGACATAGCATTCCGCCGGCTCTTTTCCGCCTGTCAGCAGCAGTTTCACTTCCCCGAAAGATGCGTCCTTGTCCTCCACCCAGAAGGGAAGGTCGGCACTGTCCCCCGGAGGAAGGACCAGCGACGTTGCGCCGACGCTGACCGAACGCACGACCGGATCGTTACCGGACGGAGTCTCCTTTTCCGAACAGGAAAGGCAGACGAAAACGGCCAGCGCAGCAGCGTACAGACGGGATTTCATCGGGGCTTATTCTTTCCAGGTCAATGATACGAGACTCTTGGCGGGCAGCTTGCAGGGAACGGAGTACCGGTCCGTCAGGAAGTTGATCCGGACTTCACCGCTTCCCTCATTCAAGGCGACAATCGCATAGGAACCGTCCGGATTACGGTACCATTGATAGGTCACCTGGTCGGCCGTATATCCTTCCGTGCCCAGCCGGACGGCTCCGGGAGCAAGCACCTTCGAACAATGCGCGACATTGTAGTAGTGGGAATTCCGCACCACCCCTTTCAGGGAATGGTCCTTCGTGGACAGGGTCAGCGCCCCGAAACAAGTGCTGCACCCTCCGGGCCGGAAAGGCTTGTTGTCGCTGTCCAGCATCAGGTTCCACAGGGTGACCCCCTTCCCGAAGCGGCCCAGGGTCCCCAGGAAAATGTCGCGGAAATCGTTGATCAGGCAGCTTTCATACTTGTAATTCCAGGTGCCGATGGAAGCCTCCGTAAAGAAGATGTCCTTGTCGGGGAAACGGGCGTGCACGCGGTCCAGGACCGTCACGCTGCCGCCGTAATTATGCCAGGCGGAGCCGGCCACATACTGGGCCGCCTCGGGATCTTCCAGGATATGGAGCGGATAATCCGCCTCGGAAGAGATGTTGTCAAAGTTGTAGTTGTGGTCGAACAGGAGGATCTTCGTCTGAAGACCGGCCGCCTTGAACGCCGGCCCTACCGCGTCCTTGATGAAGTCGCGCTGCTCTTTCCAGCCCATGTACAGGGACATCGAATTGCCCCGGTTGAGCGGCTCGTTCTGCAGGGTTATCGCGTAGATGGGATAGCCGCGGGACTCCATCTCCCGGACCCAGCGGACGAAATACTCCGCATAGTCCTTGTAATACAAGGGATTGAGCCGGCCGCCGGTCCAACTCTCATAAGGGGTTTTCAGGTCGTCGTCCACTTTCATCCACGGAGGACAGCTCCAGGGAGAACCGATGAAACGGACCCGGGGGTTGATCTTCATGATCTCGTCCAGGATCGGGAACAGCCATTCCTGGTCCAGGGCATGGACGGCGAAATTCTCCATTCCCGGGGTATCGCACCAGGTAAACTCGTCCATGGAGAAATCGGAACCGCCGATGCAGATCCGGGCCAGGGAGGCCCCGATGCCCTTTTCCCGGCTGAAGATTTCCTCCAGAAGAGCCGTCCGGTCCTCCCGGGACATCAGCATCAGGTTATAGCAGCTGGCATGCGTGATCGCGAAACCGAAGCCGTCCACGCTCTGGAAAGACTCCCCGTTCAGGGACACCTTGTAGAAAACGGCATCGGACGGTTTTCCGAGCGAAATCGTTCCCTTTTCCATCCGCTTTCCGGAAACATCCGTCACGAAGACGGTCGCAGAGGGCCCGTCCGGTTCCGGAACAGGAGTAACGGACTCCGATCCGGTTCCATGGCAGGAACAGGAGATCGCCGCGGCAAAAGCGGCCAGGAAAAAAGAACAGTTCTTCATCCTTATCTTACCTCGAAGGTAACGGGGGTTCCGGAGGCGCTGTCTCCGGCCACCCAGAGTTGGAATTCGCCAGGCTCCACCTTCTTCACGCCGTCAAGGCCCACGAAGGCGAGGTCCTGTACCGGGATGCCTACCGACACGGTCCGGCTTTCGCCCGGATTCAGGGTGATCCGCTCGAAATGCTTCAACTCCTTGACCGGCCGGGTAATGGAACCGACCAGGTCGCGGACATACACCTGAACAACTTCAGTGCCAGAGCGTTTTCCCGTGTTGGCCAGGGTAAAGGTTACCTTCACGGTTCCGTCCGTCGGGTAAGTCTCCTGGTCAAGGGTGATATCGGAATAGGCGAATGTCGTGTAACTCAAGCCATAGCCGAAGGGGAACAAGGGATAGGCGCCATAGTCCAGGTAATAGGACGTGTTGCCCAGCGAAGTCTGTCCGGCGGAGAGCGGGATGTCGTCCAGGAGGGTTTCCCCGTTATAAGGACGGCCCGTCATGGTATGGCTGTAATAGAGCGGGGCCTGTCCGACCGTACGGAGGAACGTGACCGGGGCTTTGCCGGAAGGATTCACGTCGCCCAGCAGGAGGTTCGCGAGCGCCGGTCCCCCCATCGTTCCGGGATGGAACGCATAGAGCAGGGCACGGCAGTGGGGAAGGTCCCGTTCGATGGTCAGCGGACGACCGGCCATGACCGTCGCCACCACGGGCTTTCCGGTTGCGTGCAGGGCGGCGAGCAGTTCGCTCTGGGAGCCCTTCAGGTTCAGGTCGGCCAGGGAATGGGCCTCACCGGAAAGGATGGCCTCCTCGCCCAGGAAGGCCAGGACGACATCGGCACGGCGCGCCGCGGCAACGACGTCATCGAAACGGGCCTTCCGCTCGCGGCTGAAGATAAGTCCCGGAACATAAGTCACTTTCCCCGGGAAACGCTCCTGCAAGGCGCGCAGCGGCGTAACGGTATGGGCCGGCTCCCCGTCAAAGACCCAGGTTCCAAGCTGGTCATGGGGTGCGTCGGCCAGGGGACCCGTCACGAGGATGTTCCGGACCGAGGCGGGATCCAGCGGGAGGATGCCGTCGTTCTTGAGCAGGATGGCCGATTCCTCGGCCGTCTTCTGCGCGGCGGCCAGATGTTCCGGCGCATACTGGACCGTCTTTCCGGCCTCCACGTCCACATAGGGATTCTCGAACAGGCCCAGGAGGAACTTCACCCGCAGGATGTTGCGGACGGCCTGGTCGATATCCGACTCTTTCACGGCTCCGCTGCGGACCAGTTCTTCCAGGTGGGACAGGTACCCGTAGGTCATCATGTCCATATCCACGCCGGCCTCCAGGGACTTCTGGGCCACGTCCTTCCGGCTCTCTCCGAACCCGTGGTTGATCATTTCGCCCATCGAATTCCAGTCCGTGACCACCAGGCCGTCGAAGCCCCATTCGCCGCGGAGGACATCCTTCACCAGGAACACGTTGCCTGTGGAGGGGACGCCGTCATTGTCGTTGAACGAGGTCATCAGCGTCATTGCGCCGGCCTTCACGGCCGCCTCGAAAGGAGGCAGATACACATTGCGCAGCTGGCGTTCGGTCAGGAACGTGCTGTTGTAGTCCCGGCCGCCTTCCGCAGCGCCATATCCGGCGAAATGCTTGATGCAGGCGGCCATGGACGTGGCATCCAGCTGGCGGCCCTGGTATCCGTACACCATGGCCTCGGCCATCCGGGCGTCCAGCCAGGGATCCTCTCCGCTTCCCTCCGCGATCCGGCCCCAGCGCGGGTCCCGGGCAATGTCCAGCATGGGCGAGAAGGTCCAGCGGACGCCCTGTCCGGTCGCTTCGACAGCGGCCACGCGGGCTCCCTCCTCCACCAGCGCCGGATCGAAAGTCGATGCCAGCCCCAGCGGAATGGGGAAAACCGTATGGAAACCGTGGATGACGTCCCGCGCGACCAGCAGCGGGATTCCCAGGCGGGACTCCTCGACGCTGATACGCTGGAACTCATTGACCTTCACGGGGTCCACTTCATTCAGGATGGAGCCGACCTGACCCTTGCGGAGCGCATCGGCATAGTTGGACACTTCCCCGCCGGCGGAGACCTGGTTCATCTGGCCGATCTTCTCGGAGAGGGTCATCCGGGAGAGCAGGCTGTCCACACGCCGCTCCACCTCTGCGTCCGCTCCGATCGTACCCGCCACCTTGGGCTCCTGACAGGAGAGCGCAAGCAGCAGGCAGGACGCCAGGCATATGGTTCGGATCTGTTTCATAGCTTATTTCTTGGTGAAAACGCGGACGTAATCGATTTCATAAGTGGCCGGGAGCATGGTCTCGTTGACCTTGCCGCCCATGTTTCCGCCCCAGGCCAGGTTGAACTTGAGGTAGAAAGGAGCGTCGAAAGGCCAGGTGTCATATCCCTTCCCTTCATTCTTGAAAAGGAGGTGCTGCTTCCCGTCGATGTAGAACTTCATCTCGGACGCCGTCCATTCGAGCGCATAGACATGGTACTCGGTCGCGGCGTTGGAAACCGCCTGGACATGGGTCTTCTGCGTTCCCTTCGGCCAGTTGTATGCGTTGCAATGGATGCTGGAGGAGGACTTGTCCTTTCCCTGCGTGGAAATCGCATATTCCATGATGTCGATCTCGCCGTCGCCGGGCCAGGTCTTGAAATTCTGCGGCATCATCCAGAACGCAGGCCAGCTGCCCTGGGCGTCCGTCACCTTGAGGCGCGCCTCGAACCAGCCGTACTGCCAGGAACGCTTGGTGTTCATCCGGATGGAATAGACCGTACCGCCGATCTTCTTCGCCTGGATCTTCAGCGTACCGTCGGAGATGAAGGCCAGGTCTTCCCCGTTCTTGGAGCCGGCCACATACTCCTGGAGTTCGTTGTTGCCCCAGCCGCCGGCACCGGTTTCATACCACCAGTCGTCGAGCGAAGGCTTTCCGGCGTCCTCGAACTCTTCGTGCCAGTTCAGCACATAGCCCTCGGGCGCGGTGATTTCGACCGGATCCGGCGGAAGGTCTTCCTCACTGAAGCCCTGGTTCACAGGAACTTCCAGCGTCTTGGACCCGTAGCGGAAAGAAAGGGTGTTCTCGCGCACTTTTCCGGTCCGGTTGGAGGTAAGGGAGACCTTGACCTCCGAAGTGCCTTTGATGCCGCCCGAAGGAGACACCTTGCACCAGTCCTTGTCGGCCGCCGAAACGCCCCAGTCCCCCGTGGCGGTGACGGTCAGGACCAGCGTCTGCGCCTCATAACCGGCGTCCACGCTGGAAGGGTTCACCGACAGCGTGACTTCGGACGTCGAGGGGACCGGATCCTGCCCGCAGCTGCAGGAGAGGATGAAAAGGGTTGCCGCGCAGAGCGGCAGCAACCCTTTCGTTACGCTTGGATAATGATTCATTACTGTTCGATGAAGATGATCTCGCTGGCTTCGACCGTGGAGCCGACAGGGCTGCGGCCGAAGTCGAAGATGAGCATCACGTTGTCGCCGGACACGCTCTGCTTGAGGCCGTGCTTGACATAGAGGAGGGTCTCTCCCGCCGTCAGCTTCACCTGGCCGTCATAGAAGAAGGCATGGATGTCATCGCTCTCTTCCGGATCGTTGGTAAGTTTCATGGTCACCGTCATGTCCTCCGTCGCGGTGAGCTTCACGCTGAAGGCGTAGGTCTTGTCCGCCGAAGAGGCCACATGGCTCTTGAGCTTGGTCTGGCCCATCCATTCGCTGCCGCCGACACCGTCCGGGATGGTCACCTTGATGCCATTGCCGGGCGTGACCTCATAATCCGGGGTGATGCCGCCGGACCAGTCGCCCGGGGAGTACCAGGTCTCAACGTCCAGCGTGGCGCCCGCCCACAGGTTCCCGTCCTTGTGCTCCTGGAATATGATGTCCTTGGCCTCGATGGTCGAACCGATGGGGCTGCGGCCGAAGTCGAAGATGAGCATCACGTTGTCGCCGGACACGCTCTGCGTGAGATTGGAGCGACGGTAGGTGAACGGCTCACCTGCGGTCAGTTTCACCTGGCCATCATAGAAGAAGGCGTGGATGTCATCGCTCTCTTCCGGATCGTTGGTGAGCTTGATGGTCACGGTCATATCCTCGTCGGCAAGGAGGGTGACGCTGAGGTCGTAAGCCTTGTCGGAAGAGGAAGCGATGTGGCTCTTGAGCTTGGTCTGGCCCATCCATTCGCTGCCGCCGACACCGTTCGGGATGGTCAACTTGATGCCGTTGCCGGCGGTGACTTCATAATCCGGGGTGATTCCGCCGGACCAGTCGCCCGGGGAGTACCAGGTCTCGACATCCAGCGTGGCAGCCTTCCAGAGGTTGCTTTCGCCGTTCAAGTCATAGTCGGTCGGATCGAGCGGTTCTACGGTCGGCACGTCCGGACCCGGGCCCGGCTGGGCGTCCCTGGGCTTGAAGATGAGCTGCCAGGCGATCTTGCCCGGGAAGTAAGGCACCAGAATCAGCTTGTCGGCGGAGAGTTCCTTGATGTACAGCTTGGTGGGCTCGGTAAGCACCTCGGGCCTCGGGACATAGGTGAAGAAGATGCCCGCAGGAAGTTCGATATAGTCGCCGTTGCCGTCGGAGCCCAGGGTATAGGTGGATTCCTGACGCTGGGCGGGGGCATCGTAGTCCGTCTTGCCGTCTCCGCTGTAGGTGTGGCCCTCGGGCAGGTAGCCGGACTCCCAGTTGCAATAGACCAGGCCGTCGGCACCCGGATCGAAGATGTATCTGCCGTTCTTGTAGAAGGTGATCTCGTCGTCGGTCACACCGAAGCTGTCCTTGTCGTGCGGAGCGGCGCTCCACCACTCGGTCGGATTTCCGAGACCGGAGCCGCAGCCCATGTAGCCCTGGGCGTCGTTGTCCAGGATCCAGGTCTTGCTCTCGAAGCCGAACAGCGGGTCGGCCGCGTCGGGGTTGGAACCGAACGGAACGAATTCGTAGTACCAGGAGATTCCGTCCTGATTGTCGGGCGTGAAGACCGTCGCCATCAGCTTGAGCTTCTTCTTCATCTCGGCGGTCTTGGTCTCCAGCACCTGGTAGCGGGGTTCGGAAACGATGCTCTTGTGCGGAACATAAGACAGTTCGCTGCCCGGTTCCAGCACGAGGAAGATTTCCTCGATACCGGCGTCGTTCCAGTTGTTCTCGAAGGTGTACTTGGTCGTCTTTTCCTCGGTGTCGAAGAGGTAGTCCTCGTCGGCGGTCTTGTACTCGGACTTGTACTCGGAACCCTTGTTGGCATAGGCCTTGCCATCGCCGGGGTCGAAGGAATAGAAGCCCACGGCGTCGAAGGTCATCACGTCGTCATACAGGAAGCCCTTCTTGCCGTTGGCCTCGCAGGACCACCAGCCCAGGGGATCGCCCACGGGGCCGCAGCCGAAGTGGCCGTTCTCGGTGCTGTTCCACACCCAGGACACGGCTTCGCCGCCGGAGATGGCCTTGACGTACGGGCTGGGATCGAACGGGTCGCGGTAGGTGTTGTTCAAGGTGAAGGTCTTCACCAGGGAGCCCTGGGAAAGGCCGTTGCCGTTGTACGCTTTCACCTCCACTGTATATTCGCCCGCATCACGGAAGCGGAGGGAAACGTTGTTCATCGTATAAGCGTAGTTCTTGCCGGCCTTTCCGTCGATCTTCTGATCGCCGAAAATCCACACGGGGACCACGCCCTTGTTGTTCATCACGAAGGTGACATAGTTGGTTTCCTGGTCCACCGAAATGGTGACGTCCAGGTCGGATGCCTGCGGCAGGCCGGAGGCATTCGGAGTCGGATATTCAGGAGTGCAGGCGGCAACGGAAACAGCCAGCGCCGCAACAGCGATGAATTGCCAGATTGTTTTCATGATTGCCAGGGATTAATTGTTATAGTTGTTCTGCACGAGATTCGGATCCTTGTCCATCTCACTCTGCGGGATGGGCCAGTACTTCTTGTTCTCGGTCCAGTCGTTCTTCCGGTATTCGTGGTTCGCCGCCTTGAGGACGGACGGAGCGAGACCGCTGCGGACCAGGTCCCAGTAGCGCTTGCCCTCGCCCACGAACTCCTTGTGGCGTTCCTGGATGATGTCCTCGCGGGACACGCCGGTGTCGTGGCAATGGGCACGGTCGCGCACCTGCTTGAGGTAGGCGCTGCCATCCTGTCCCAGGAGGACGGAAAGCTCGGCGGCATTCAGCAGCGTCTCGGCATAGCGGTAGATGCGCTCGTTGTTGCAGTAGTTCACATTGTCGGAGGCCTTGTAACCGTGGTTGCCGCCTTCGCGGGCGATGTACTTGCGGTTCCAGAAGCCGGTGTCCTGCCAGCGCGGGGTGTACTCCGCACCGGGATGCTCTTCCGCATATTTCGCGAAATTCAGGATACCGCCGTCCTTGCGGATATCGTCGTCGTCATACATGTCGTAGGCACTCTTGGCGATGGTGCCGAAGCCCCAGCCTTCATGGTAGTCAGGCACGTTCTTCGGGGCGGGAATGCCGGTGAGGATAGAGTTCACCTGGCCGCCGGTGGCGATGGAATTGCCCCAGTCACGGATACCGCCTTCGGAGATGTAGTTGATTTCCCAGATGGATTCGGGGCACCATTCGCCGGATTCTTCCCAGATGCCGGCGAAGTCTTCCACGAGGGAATACTGGCCGCTGCTGATGATCTCCTTCATGTAATCCAGGGCCTTCTGGTAACGGGACTGGTCGTTCTGGTAAAGGACGGCCTCGGTGTAGAGCATGTAGGCCATGGCCTTGGTCACGCGGCCTTCGCTGCCCACCGCCGCCTTCATGGGAAGGACGTTCATGGCGATCGCATCCTCGAGGAGCTTGATGAAGTTCGCATACACCTCGTCATGACCCAGCTGCGGCGCGAAATACGGAGCCTCCAGGAGTTCCTCCCAGTAAGGGACGTTGCCCCAAAGCTTCCAGAGCATGTTGTAGTAGAAGGCCATGAGGACCTTCGCTTCGGCCACATAGAGTTTCTTGGTGGTCTCATCTACGCCTTCGGCGCCGTCGATGTACTTGATGAGCGTGGCGGCACGGTTGATACCGGAATAGTTGACCGTCCACATCTGGTTGGGAACATCGGTGGAAGTGGCCGTATAGTAGTGCGTTTTCACGATGATGGGCTGGTCGCCTTCGTTGGAACCGCCGGCATACACGTCGTCACCCATCACATCGAAGATCAGATGGAGGTTGTCATACTGGCCGAAAGCATAGTCGTACCACTCCAGCGGGTCGTAGGCAGCCACCAGGCACTGGAAGAGACGTTCCGGCGTATTGAAGTACTCGTCGAGCGGTTCGGAACTGTTGTGCTTGGGATTGATGAAATCCTTGGAGCAGGCAGTCAGCAAAACGGCGAGGGCACTGAGTGCGAAAACTATCTTTTTCATATCCGTTGTCTGTTAGAAAGTTACATTGACACCAAAGGTGACGGTCCTGTTCTGGGGATAGACACCGCGATCCACGCCCACTTCCCGGAAACCGCCGGAAACCTCGGGATCGCAGCCGGTGTACTTGGTGAGCGTGAAAGCATTCTCGACCTGTCCGTACACTCTCAGGCGGGAGACGAAGACTTTCCGGGTCAAGCTGGCAGGCAGGGTGTAGCCCAGCTGGATGTTGCGGGCGCGCAGAAAGGAGGCGTCCTCCATCCAGTAGTCGGAAACGCGGTAGTTCTCGTTCGCGGAATCGAAGGCGAAACGGGGATTTTCGTTGGTGGAACCCTCACCGGTCCAGCGGTTGAGGATGGTCTTCGGAAGGTTGATGTAGTACAGGTCGGTACGGCGGGTGACGTTGAGCGCCTGCGCACCGAGCTGGCCCTGGAGGAGCATGCTGAAATCGATCCCCTTCCAGTCCATGGTGAGCGTGAGGCCGAAGGTCCAGTCGGGAATGCCCTTGCCGAGCTTGACGCGGTCGTCGTCGTTGATGACGCCGTTGCCGTCCACATCCACCCAGCGGAAGTCGCCGGGCTGGGCGTTGGGCTGGATCAGGCTTCCGTCCTGACCCACATAGGCGTTGATCTCGTCCCAGTTCTGGAACACGCCGTCGGTCTTCCAACCCCAGAAGTACGGGAACACGTCACCGACGACGCCCCGGGTCAGGGTTCCGATCTTGTGGGTGGAGGTAGTGATGTAGGAAGCGTCGTCGGCCAGCTTGGTCAGCTTGTTCACGTTGTAAGAAGCGTTCGCCTTGATGCCATAGTTGAAGTCGCCGAGCGCGCTGCGCCAGCCCAGGTCGATTTCGATACCGGAGTTGCGCATCGAACCCACGTTGCCGGTCGGGGCGGAATCGCCCGCATAGGTGGGCACCTGCATTTCCATCAGCATGCCGGAGGCGTCCTTGATATAATAGTCCACGGTCGCGGTGAACTGGTTGCCCCAGAGGCCCATGTCCACACCGAAGTCGGTCTGGATGGACTGCTCCCACTTGGCGTTGGGATTCGCGAGGCCGGAGGCCTTCACGCCGATATTGATGCTCTCGGTCGCATTCGCGCCGGAACCGAAGACATAGTTGTTGCCGGACTGGGCGTACACGGCATACAGGAAGTCGGCGAGGTTGTCCTTACCGTTGACACCCCAGGAAGCGCGGAGCTTGGCCATGGAGACGACGGTATTGTACTTCAGGAATTCCTCGTTCTTGATGTTCCAGCCGAGGGAAGCGGACGGGAAGGTACCCCATTTGTTGTTGGGGCCGAAGTGCGAGGATGCATCCCGGCGGAGGGTCGCCTGGGCCAGGAAACGCTCGTCGAAGTTGTAGGAGACACGGCCGAAATAGGAGAGGATGCTGTACGGAATGGAATTCCAGCGGCCCCAGCCGTTGCGGTCGCCGTCGCTCTGCTGGCCGAGGGTGTTGTCCACGCTGATCTTCCAGGGATCGTCCGGATACTGGAGGCCCAGGGCGGACGCTCCCAGATAGGAGGAACTGGACATGTAGGCGGACTGGCCGAGCACCACGTTCAGGGTGTGCTTGCCGAACACCTTGTCGTAGGTCAGGGTGTTTTCCACCTGATAGCTGTAGTAGCGGTTCGTGGTCTGGGAAGCGGAGGAACCGTAATTGATCTTCTCCACGGTCGATGCGTTCCCGTCCTTGTCATACACCGTCGTAGCGGCGACCTGATCCAGGCTGTAGCTCTTGGAGGTCAGGAAATACTGGGGCGTATAGCTGTGTCCATAGACATAGGACAGGTCCAGGGTCACGGCGTTGCGGAACTTCAGGCCGTCGATGAGCTGGAGCTCCGTGGTCAGGCCACCCACGATCTTGTCGGTGCTGCTGTAGCCGTGCGGGCGGTCCAGCATGGCGATCGGGTTGGCCTGCTCGTTATAGGTACCGCCGTCGGCGATGAAATAGGGACGGCCGTCCTTGTCGCGGATAATATAGGGATAGCCGGCCGGGTAGAGGGTCTTGTAACGGGCCTCTTCCGCCTCGTCGGCATAGATGGGATCCAGCGGGGACATGCCCAGGGCGGAGCCCAGCGGGGAAGCGTACTCGGAGTTGGCCGAGATGCCCGCGGACTTGATATGGGCGAAGGACACCTGGTTGTTGACCGTGAGCTTGTTCAGCCAGTTGCGGGAGTCAGAGGCGTCGAACAGGACGACACCCATGTTCTCACGCAGGGTCATTCTGTCATAGTAGGACTGGTCGAAGCGGCCGCCGATGGTACCCTTCGTGGAGAGATAACCGCCGGAAAGGCTGTAATTCACACGCTTGCTTCCGCCGGAAACGTTGATGTCATGCTTGACGATGGGGGCGTTCTTGTCGAAGATGGCGCCCACCCAGTCCGTGCCTTCTCCCAGGGAATAGGGATCGTCGTAGATGGGAGCGCTGCCCGCGTTGAGCATGCCTTCGTTCATCATGATGGCATATTCCGTCGCATTGAGGACGGCCGGCTTGCGCCAAGGGTTCTGCATGCCATAGGAGAAATTGTAGTTGACGACGGTCTTTCCCTCCGATCCGGACTTGGTGGTCACGAGGACGACGCCGTCGGCCGCACGTGCACCGTACACGGCTGCGGAAGCGGCATCCTTGAGGACGTCGATACGCTCGATGTCGTTCGGATTGATGTAGTCGATGCTGCCGGCCGGCATGCCGTCCACGATATAGAGCGGGGAGGCATGGTTGATGGAACCGACACCGCGGACGATCACCGTGGAGCTGGCGCCCGGGGCACCGGAGTTCTGGGTCACCTGGACACCGGAGGTCATGCCCTGGAGCATATTGTCCAAACGGGTCTGGGACTGGACCTTCAGGTCATCGGAGGTGACCGACGAGATGGAAGCCGTCACCACGGATTTCTTCTGGACGCCGTAGCCGATGACCACGGTTTCTTCCAGCATCTCGGCATCCTCCTGCAGGATGATTTCGAGAGGGCGGTCCGGTGTGGCCGCAACGGTCTGGGTCACATAGCCGATGCAGGAAATCTCCAGGTTGGCACCGGGAGCGATACGGAGGGAGAAATCTCCGTCCGCGCCGGTCACGGTACCGTTGCTGGTCCCCTGCTCAACGACAAAAGCGCCGATAATCGGCTGGCGCGCACCGTCCAGGACGACACCCGAAACGGTGACGTTCTGCGCAAATGCTGCCAGGCTCAATCCTAGAAAAAGGATTAGGGAAGCAATTCTTTTCATACGCGATTAATTTGGTTATGCGTTGGTTATGGTTAAATGGTTTTGTGTTCCGACACGAGGTCTGATGCAAAATTACGCACGATACCTACATATCGCGCGAATAAGGAAATAAAAGTACTGCGAAGTAGCGGCTATATTATTATAACATAGCCAATTAAAAGATTATAATAGGGCAAAAAAGTAGTAAAAAATGAAAGTTTTCCGAGCTACTTTCCAATCTTTTTCACCTCGTTTTCGAAGTTGTCGCGCGATCCGAGCGCGGCATTCTTGACGGCCACCTTATAGTTATAGATGGTACTGACCGAGTAATCCAGCATCGAGGCGATCTTCTTGGAATCGTCCACGCCGAGCCGGATCAGGGCGAAGATCCGGAGCTCCGTCGTCAGCCTTCCCTTGGGCGGATTGATGCGTGCCGGCTCCTGCAGCAAAGCGTTGAACTGCTCCACGAAATCCGGATACAGGGCCAGGAAGGTTTCATCGAACTTGCGGTAGAATTCCTCGAGGGCTTTCTCGGACCGTTCGGAGATGGCCAGTTCCCGGAACAGCTGGTCCGAACGGCCCTGCTTCAGAAGGTTCCGGAACCGGTTGTCCTGGGAACGCAGCAAGGCCACCTGCTCCGACAGTCCTTGCAGGAAGTCCACGATATAGGATTCCTTCACCCTGTCGGCCTTGGAAATCCGCCGGTTCAGGACGCTGAGTTCCTCATTGGCGGCGGCCAGTTGGGTATTGCTGCTTTCCAGGGCCGTCTGCATACGGGTAAGCTTCCGGGAGCGGACGACCAGGAAATAGGTGATCAGCGACAGGCCCAGCACCAGGATGGCCAGCAGGATGGAAGAAATCACCGACGCTTTGTTCTGCCGGTCCTGCCGCAAGGCATAGGCATCCTCCACCTCCATGAGGAAGCGGGAGATCTGCCAGGGGCGGAGCTTGGCATTGTACAGCACGGCATCTTCCTGGGCCACCCGGAGATACCGGAACGAATGGTCCACATCCATGGTAAGGATGTTCTGGGCCACCATCGTCAGGGAGGCGTAGTCCCGCACGGCATTCACGATATCGCATTCTGCGGAACGGACGAGCCAGTTCATCCGCTCCGCCTGGTTCCCTTTCAGGTTCTCGATTTCGGACTGGAAATAGGCATAGATGGCGTAATTCCGCTCCTCCGGCTTGACTGTGGAGAGCAGCAGACGGTTGACACTGTCCGCGGAGGAAAGCCTGCCCTGCTGCATGAAATCGTCCCGCAGGACGGAGCGCCACCGGTCGGAATCCCGAGGCAGCAGTTCATACAGGCGGGGACGGAACGAGGAGTCCGGCGGAATGGACAATTTTTCCACCATGCCGGAGTTCCCGGCCAAATCCTTGCTGAAATCGTACAGGGCCCAGATGTATTCCGTCTTCTGGGACGGGGAGAACGTCGTCGTGTCCAGTCCGCCGTACAGGAGCTGGGAGGCCTCCAGGTAACTGCCTGCCTTGGCATACAGGTGCCCCAGCTGGATCGAGGATTCGTTGTAGAGGTCCGGATCCTTCAGGACGTCCCGGGCGAGTTCCTGGCAATGTTTCAGGTAAAGCTGGGTAGAGTCGAAACTGAAGGCGAAGAATTCGCGGGCGATGTTCATCTCCAGCTCGTACCGGCGGAGCGGATCGGACGTGGAACGGGCCAGCTTGCCGAGCGCGTCCATCTGGTCTCTTTTCCGGGCCAGATGGACCTCCCGGGTGCCCAGATATCCGTCCAGCTCATTGATGAGCTGCCGCGTACCCCGGTCCATATAGACGACTTTGTCGCAGGCCGCCATCCCGAGGACGACAGTCAGCAAAACTCCTATGCGCCGAAATACTCGCACGACGTAAAGGTAAGGATAATAATCGGATAATTGATTATAAGGTGCGGATGGCCCTCTCCACTTCTTCCTCCCGGCCTTCCGGGATGACCGGCGAAAGGAAGGAAAGCATCTGCAGGACACGGGCTTCCTTTTCCGGAACGCCCCGGGTACGCATGTAGAAAAGGGCATCTTCATCCAGTTGCCCGATCGTCGCCCCATGGGAACATTTCACGTCATCGGCATAGATCTCGAGCTGGGGCGTGGTGTCCACATGGGCCTGCCCGGTAAGGAGGATATTGTGATTCTCTTGATAGGCCTCCGTCTGCTGGGCGTCCGGAGCCACGACGATCCGTCCGTCGAAGGCCACTTTCGAGGTCCCGCCGGCAATTCCGTTGATTAGCTGGTGTGACACGCATCCAGGTGCACGGTGGTGCATCAGGATGCGGAAACGCACCCGTTCATCCCCGCCGCACAGGTACAGGGCCTTGATCTCGGCTTCCGCCCCTTCCCCGACCAGGTCGATGGACAAATCGACGTCCCGGGACTCCCCGGGCAGGATGACGAAGGTCAGGGCGAGTTTTTCCCCCGCCTGGACGGTATAATGCGGACGCAGCCCGACGAAAGGATCTCTGTAGTTACCGTAACCCATGGCCTAGAACTGGTCGAATCCCGCTTTCTCGATGGCCTCGATGACCTCGCGCCCGCCCGTGTGGACAATGCGGCCGGCCTTGAGGACATGCACCACATCCGGCTGGACATACTCGAGAAGCTTCTGGTAATGGGTGATGATGATGGCCGATTTCTCCGGGGAACGGAGGGCATTGACCCCGTCCGCGACAATCTTCAGGGCATCGACGTCCAGGCCGGAGTCCGTCTCGTCCAGGATGGACAGGGTCGGATCCAGCATGGCCATCTGGAAGATCTCGTTGCGTTTCTTTTCGCCGCCGGAGAAGCCCACGTTGACCTCCCGCTTGGCGAATTCCGGCTTCATCTGCACGAAGGCCATCTTCTCCTTCAGGAGTTTCAGGAACTCGGACGTCTTCATCTCCGGGAGGCCGGCGGCCTTGCGACGGGCCTGCACCGCGGCTTTCATGAAGGCGGTGATGGTTACGCCGGGAATCTCCACCGGATACTGGAAACTGAGGAACAGGCCCGCCCAGCTGCGCTCTTCCGGCGCCATGGACAGAAGGTCTTTCCCGTCGTAAAGGACGGTTCCTTCCGTCACTTCGTAGTCCGGACGGCCGGTAAGGACCGCATTCAGGGTGGACTTGCCGGCCCCATTCGGGCCCATGACGGCATGGATCTCGCCCCGCTTCAGGGAAAGGTCGATCCCTTTCAGGATTTCCCTGTCGCCGATCCGGGCGTGCAGGTTGTGTATTTCAAGCAAATTATCCATTTTTCTTGTATAGTTTCATCCAGGTGACAAGCGACCACAGTCCGTTTACCAGATACAGGCCGCAGACGATGGGCATGAACACATTCCCCACGCTGATATGCAGGATGATCTGGGTGACATTGACGATGAGCCAGGCCACCCAGCAATCCCATTTCTTGAGGGCGCTGAGGAGCTGGGCCGTGAGGATCAGGACCGTCACGCAGCAGTCCAGGTAGGGGGCGGGATTGGCCGGGAAGAACGTCTTCATCACCCAGCCCCACACGACGGCCATGACGAGGATCGACACGACGACAAAACCCCGTTCCGTCCAGGACAGCATGCTTACCTTGAGCTTGTTCGCATCCTCCGAAGAACGTTCCGACTCTTTGGGATGTGTCCATCTCCAGTGGCCCATCATATTGATAGCGAGGGAGATGGGCTGGAGCAGGAGGTTCGCGTACAGGTTCCGGCTCCAGAACAGGAAGAACAGGGAGGCCGTGTACAGGTATCCCACCCAGAAGTTGTACTTGGAGTTGCGCCCGGCCAGAAAGACCGTCGTCAATCCCAGCAGCGAGCTGATGAAATCCACCAGCAGCACCGGCTTCCCGCCCAGGGTAAACAATATGAGGTTTGTCCAATCCATTATCCGACAGAACCTTCGAGGGAAACTTGCAGGAGCTTCTGCGCCTCCACGGCGAATTCCATGGGCAGCCGGGAGAGGACTTCACGGGCATAGCCGTTGACAATCAGGCCCACCGCCTCTTCGGGACCGATGCCCCGCTGGTTGCAGTAGAAGAGCTGGTCCTCGCTGATCTTGGAGGTCGTGGCCTCGTGCTCGACAATGGCCGTGGGATTGTCGGACTTGATGACCGGGAAGGTATGGGCCCCGCACTTGGAGCCGATCAGGAGGCTGTCGCACTGGGAGTAGTTGCGGGCGTTCTGCGCGCCGGCGTTCATCCGCACGAGGCCGCGGTAGCTGTTCTGGCTGCGGCCGGCGGAAATGCCCTTGGAGACGATCCGGCTCTTGGTGTTCCGGCCGATGTGGACCATCTTCGTCCCCGTATCGGCCTGCTGGAGGTTGTTCGTGACCGCGACGGAGTAGAATTCGGAGGCGGAATTGTCGCCTTTCAGGATGGTGGAAGGGTACTTCCACGTGATGGCGGAACCCGTTTCCACCTGCGTCCAGCTCAGATGCGCCCCGCTCCCCTTGCAGATGCCGCGCTTAGTCACGAGGTTCAGGATGCCGCCCTTGCCGTCGGCATCGCCGGGATACCAGTTCTGGACGGTGGAGTACTTGACATCGGCATCCTTCTCCACGATGATTTCCACGACGGCGGCATGGAGCTGCTGCTCGTCGCGCATCGGGGCGGTACAACCTTCCATGTAGCTCACGTAGGAACCTTCGTCGGCCACGATGAGCGTGCGCTCGAACTGGCCGGTACCGCGGGCGTTGATCCGGAAATAGCTGGAAAGGTCCATGGGGCAGCGCACCCCCTTGGGAATGTAACAGAATGATCCGTCGGAGAATACAGCGCTGTTCAGGGCGGCGAAATAGTTGTCGCCGGCAGGGACCACGGTGGCGAGATATTTCCGTACCAGGTCCGGATGCTCCTTCACCGCCTCGGAGAACGAGCAGAAGATGATGCCCTTCTCCGCCAGGGTCTTCCGGAAAGTGGTCGTGACGGATACGGAGTCAAACACCGCATCCACGGCCACGACTCCAGCGAGAACATCGCGTTCCTTCAGCGGGATACCCAGCTTTTCGAAGGTCTCGGCCAGCTTCGGGTCGATCTCCTTGGGCCGGTCCTTGTCCTTCTTGGGTGCGGCATAGTAGATGATGTCCTGGAAATCGATGGGAGGCATGTCCAGATGGGCCCAGTCGGGCATCTTCATCTTCCGCCACTTCCGGAACGCGTCCAGGCGGAATTCCAGCAGCCACTCCGGCTCCTCCTTGAGCCGGGAAATGGTCCGGATGATGTCCTCGTCAAGCCCCTTGGGCACGAACTCCTGCTCCACATCCGTCACGAACCCCTCCTTGTACTCCCCGGAGGTGAATTCCTGTATGATCTTGTCGTTTTCGCTCATAAATACGATTGCCCTGCGGGCAAGAGTACAAAGATAGCAGTTTTTTCACGGAAACGGCCCGCCGCCTCACACTTTCAGGAAAGTCTTCTTCACATACAGGAAGTACAGGACCAGCCAGCTGACGACGAGATAGCCGGCCGAGAGAAGGACGGCGCCCCAGCCTTCCGGCAGGTATCCGGCGGCTCCGCCCAGGAAGAAGTTCGAGACGCTCCGGAGCGGGACGATGCACTGCAGCAGGTAGATTGTGATGGAATTCATGCCCACGACCCTGAAGGGGAAGGTCCATTTCACATGCCCGCGGACCTCTACGATGTAATAGATGAGCGCATAGACGGCCAGGGAAATGGCGCCCACCACCAGGACGAAGGTGCTGGTCCACAGCTTCTTGTTGACCGGGAAGACCAGGCTCCAGAGAAGGCCCGCGGCCAGCAGGACGGCGGCAGCGCCCAGCATCCAGAGGGTTTTCCGGTTCCCGCTCTCCTTCTCTTCCGGCAGGCGGATGAACTCGCCCGTGAACATGCCCAGCATCGCCGTCACCACCGCAGGGACCGTGCTCAGGATGCCTTCCGGGTCGAAATTCCCGTTGTACAGCCGCCCCGGCAGGAGGATCCGGTCGATGTAACCGTTCAGGCAGCCGTCCTGCGAGAGCGGGTCCGCTCCGGCCGGGAGGTCGGGGGCATGGACAAACGCGAGGAGGAGCCAGTAGCCCACGAGGAGGGCCGCCGCAACGATGATGCGGGTCCTGGTCTTGCAGTGGATGAACAGCAGCGCGGCGAACATCCAGGCCAGGCCGATGCGGCCCAGCACGCTGGCGTACCGCTGCGGGAACTCCAGGTTGAAGAAACCGTTGTACACGCAGCCCAGGGCGATGAGGATCAGGCACCGGAAGAAGACCTTGCGGTGGATCTCCCAGGAAGATTTCCCCTGGGAAACCTGCTTCGCGTAGGAGAACGGGAAGGAGAGTCCCGCGATGAACAGGAACACCGGGAAGATCATGTCCATGATCCGGAGCCCGTTCCAAGCCGCATGGTGCATCTGTGTCGCCAGCCAGCCGTTCTCTCCGTCGGGGAACAGGGCGCAGATGCTGAGGATGAGGCCGGAGAGGCCCATGATGAAGAGCATGTCCAGGCCACGGAACGTGTCGATGGACAGAAGTCGTTTGTTTTCCATCAGGCAATGTCGATTAAGTCCGCCAGGACGATGGCGGCCATGGCCTCCACGATGACGGGTGTACGAAGGGCGAAACAGGTATCGTGCCGGCCGGGGACCTGGAAATCCGTCATTTCCCCGGCAGAGAAGTCGTAGGTCCGCTGCGTCCTGGCGATGCTGGACGTCGGTTTGAAGGCGACGCGGAACACCAGCGGATTCCCGTTGGTGATGCCGCCGTTGATCCCGCCGGCATGGTTCGTGACCGGCGTGACGATCCCTTCGTGACCGTCGATTCCCTCGGCCGTAAAGCAGTCGTTATGCTCCGAGCCTTTCATGCGGGAGGCCTGGAACCCGTCGCCGAATTCCACGCCCCGGACACCCGGAATGGCGAAAAGGGCATGGGAAAGCAGGGATTCCACGCTGTCCCAGAAGGGCTCGCCCAGGCCGGCCGGAATACCGTCCACCAGGCATTCCACGACCCCGCCCAGGGAATCGCCTTCCTTTTGCGCCTGCGCGAGGGCAGCGTCCCACTTCGAGGGATCGGCGATGCCGCCGATTTCCGCCAGGTGCGCCTCGCAGCGGAACTGCACATGACCATGAGTCTCCTCGGAAACGGTTTCGGCCAGGATTTTCTTGGCGACGACACCAGCCGCGACGATGGGGAGCGTGAGCCGGCCGGAGAAATGGCCACCGCCCCGCGGATCCTGGAAGCCGCCGTACTTCACGTTCGCCGTAAAGTCCGCATGGCCCGGGCGCGGGATGTCCTTCAGCTTTGCATAATCGCCGCTGCGCGTATTCGTATTGCGGAAAACGATCGTGAGCGGAGCCCCCGTCGTGCAGCCCTCGTACACGCCGCTGAGGATGTGCGGCTCATCGGCCTCGATGCGGGGAGTCGTGCCTTTCGCACCGCTCCGGCGCCGGTCGATATCCTTCGCGAAGTCCTTCTCACTCAGTTCGATACCTGGCTCCACGCCATCCAGCGTGACGCCGATTTCCTCTCCGTGCGACTCGCCGAAGATGCTTACCCTGAAAACCCGTCCGAATGTATTCATAACTTGTCAAACATATCCAAAAATTCCGGGAACGACTTCGCCACGCAGGCGGTGTCGTCGATCTCCACGGGGCCGTCCGCGCCCAGCGAAGCCACCTTGAGGGCCATCACCATCCGGTGATCGCCATGGGAGGTGAAGGAACCGCCTTTCAGCAGGTTTCCGGTGAGGATGCGCTGGGGAAGGCCCATGCCTTCGATGGTCATCTCGTCCTCATCGACCTGGACCGGCACACCCATCTGCGTGAGCATGTCCATGATGGCGGCGGCCCGATCGGTCTCCTTGTGGCGGAGGCGTTCCACGCCGCGGATGCGGCTCGTGCCCGGGCAGAAGGCCGCCAGGACGGCGACGATCGGGAAGAGGTCCGGGCAGTTGTTCAGGTCCGTTTCGAAGGCGCAGAGCGGGGCCCGCGTCACATGCAGGGAACCGGTCGTAGGGGTATCGCCTTCCAGCTGGGACATGCTGGCCCCGGCGTCCATGAGGATGTCCATGATGGAAATATCGGCCTGGAGGGACTGGGTATCAAGCCCTTCCACCTCCACATCGCCAAAGATGGCGCCGGCCACGAGGAAGTTCGCGGCACCGGACCAGTCGCCCTCGATGCGGAAATCCGCCGCCCGGTAGTGCTGGTGGCCGCGCATCTTGAAGGTGACGCCTGTGCACAGCGTCCAGTCCTGTGTCTGCAGGAAATCTTCTCCCCCTTCCATCTCGGACCCGATCTCGATGCCGAACTTCTTGAGCACATCCACCGTAATGAACATGTACGGGATGCTCCGCGGGTCATGGACATAAACCGTGGAGCGGTTCTCAGCGAGCGGCAGCGCGGCCAGCAGGCCGGAGATCAGCTGGGAGCCTTCCCGGCCGGAAACGTCGGCCCGGCCCGGCACCAGAGGGCCTTTCACCGTGAGGGGAATGAAGCAGTCGTTCTTGCGGGCCTCGGCCGGCGCGGGACCTTCGGGAAGGAGCCGCACCCCGAACGACGCCATGATGTCATGCGCCCCGGCGAGGGGACGCTTAAGGAGCGTCTTTTCGCCCGTCACGAGGACGGGGCCGTCGGCAACGACCGAGAGGACGGGGATGAGCATCCGCGTGAGGAAGCCGGATTCACCCACGTGTATATCGCTGATGATCAAGCACTTTTCAAAGGCGCCGATGCCGGTGATTTCGAGGGTGGAGCCCTCCGTCTTGATGCGGGCGCCAAGTTTCCGCGCTGCCGCCAGGGCCGCCTCGTTGTCCCCGCAGGGCGAATAGCCGGACAGGTGCGAAGTGCCCTGCGCGAGGGCCGCGGCGATGATGGCGCGCTGCGCGAAACTCTTGGAGGCCGGCATTTGAAGGGGCCGGGGTTCCTCGTCCTCATTTTCGGCCCCATTTGAGGACGAACGGCCGTTTTCCATCGTTTCATCCTCAAAATCGACCGGATATGAGGATGAATCGATGAATCGGAAATCCTTGTAAACGGCCTGGCGCATCTCGGCGGTGGTCCATTGGCCCGGCGCCGTCGCTTCCTCGGCCGTCAGGCAGGCGTAGGTGAACGGGGCGCCCAGCCGTAAGGCTTCCAGGCGGGATTTCCGGCCTTCCGGGCCCATGCAGAAGGCTGCCAGCGTGCCCGGATCGGCCTCCCGGTAGAGGGCCAGGACGCGGGCGGCATCGGCCTCATCGACAGCCGTGGTCACGATTTTCACCACCTCGCCCCCGAAGCGGCGACCCTTCTCCAGCAGAGAAAGGAGCGTGGCCTCCGGCGGTGTGCCGGTGAAGTCGTGGAACGACCGGATGAGGATGGATCCGTGTTCCTGGCAGGCCTGGCGGATCTTGCGGCCCATCATGGGCGGCGCCTCCATTTCCAGGTCCACGTATTTGGCTCCGGCCTCGATGGCCTTCATGAGCTGATTCTCAGCGAGTTCTTCGGCAGCGTTCCGCCCATGGCGCGGCGCGGAGAGGTACATTCCCTGCTCCGAGAGCGCTTTCCCGGCATCAGCCAGCAGGCTGGCTTCCCCCTGCACCCGGTCCGCGAGCGTCGCAATCCGGCACGTCGCGATCAGCGGCACGTCGGATTCCGAGAACAGTTCCTCGATCTCCTCCCCGTCCAGGTCGCACAGATCCAGCCGGATCTCCGCCATTTCCACCTCACCGCTCTCGAGAATGTCCAGGATCTCATTCAGGGTTTTATTCTGTATGGAAGTACAAATCATATTTTCAACGTTTTAATCGCCTCATCGACCGTCAGGTCGCGGATAACGACCGAGCCGATGCGTTCAGGAAGGACGAAATGCACCAGGCCGCCCTCCGCTTTCTTGTCCTTGTCCATGGCTGCGGCGAGCGTCTCCAGCAGGTAGGGGCATGCAACCGGCAGACCGACCGCCGTAAAGTCCTGCGTCAGACGCGCTTCCATGCCGGTCGAAAGGCCCATCGCATCGGAAAGCCGCGCCGCGAGGATCATGCCCATCGCCACGGCCTCGCCGTGGGTGATGTCGTCCCTGTTTTGCCGGGCCTCGTGCTCGATGGCATGGGCAAAGGTATGACCCAGATTCAGCTTGCGACGCTCACCCCGCTCGAAGGGATCGCGCGACACGACGCCCGCTTTCACGGCCGCCGCAGCAAACACCAGGTCCTGGAGTCCTTCGCCGGACCCGGACAGGCAATGCACGGCCTTGTCGTAGTTATCGTCCTCGTTCTCAATGAGAAAGGTCTTGAGCATCTCTGCCGCTCCGGGCAGGAAATCCCGATGCGGAAGGGAGTGGAGCACCTCGGCACAGATGAAGGTGAACACCGGCTGGACAATGACGCCCAGCATGTTCTTGTAGTCATCGAAATTGACGCCGGTCTTTCCGCCGATGGCGGCGTCCACCTGCGCAAGCAGCGTCGTGGGAAGGTTCGCGTACCGGACGCCGCGTTTGTAGATGCTCGCGGCGAATCCCGCCAGGTCCGTCGTGATCCCGCCGCCGATGGCCAGCACCAGCGCCTTCCGGGACGCTCCGGCCTCCATCAGCGAACGGCACAGCAGCAGCACCGTCTCCATCGACTTTTCCTCCTCGGACGCGTCGATGGCGATGCTTCCTTTGATCCCCGGCAGCGCCGAAACGACCTCCGACGCCACCCAGGAAGCGTTTTCGTCATAGACGACAAACACTTCCGGCTCGTTTCCGAGCCACGCGGCGATCTCCGCAAGACGCTCCAGGCCCACGACCCGGCCGGCCGCCTTGCCATCGATTGTGACGGTAATCTCCTTTCCCATAACTCACAAAGATACTCCAATTATTTTGCAATTTTGAGTTTTTGCGGTAAATTTGCATTCCGTCTCCCACGAGACCGCTTGCCCGGATGGCGGAATTGGTAGACGCGCTGGACTCAAAATCCAGTGTCCCTTAAAGACGTGCGGGTTCGAGCCCCGCTCTGGGCACGAGAACGAATACCGTCAGCACTTCGTAGCATCGTCTGCAAGTTGCTGACGATTTTCCATTTATCGACCCGCCGCTATGTCAATCATTCAGTTACGCGAAGGTTTGGCACCAGATTTCTGTTAGCATACTGATAATGAACGACTTGCAGCGGCTTTGGTGCCCAACCTCATTTATCTACTAAGGGTTGGGAACCTCACCAAAACCAACACGCTAACAATCAAACACTTACAAGAACCATCGTTCCGACCTTAGGGCAAGGTCTGTAACCGTTTTGCCTCAACGCAATAACCATTAAAGGGGTGACCGGCGCTGTAGCCATTACCCCTGTCGGAGATACCAGAATGGCTCGTTTCTCCGTCGTCACCGAAACCGCCTATAACGGACGCGACGGAGGAATCATTGTCTACTGCACCTGGTTTTCCGTTGGGAATGGCGCCGAACGAAGCTGCTGGGAAATCATCGCCCACGAAGTTGAAGTGAAGGAGGACCGGGTATGATTAAGCGCGAATCCAGGGTCAGAGTCGTTAAGATAGATACTGCCGGCGGAATGGACTGGCAGGCAAAACGGCTCGAAGGAAAAGTCTTCACCGTACGCTTCATAGACTCCGCCGGGCAGATTCACCTCGAAGAAATCGGACTTGCGCTGATTCCCGGCGTCGATGAATATGAGATTGTGAAGTAACGCTATGGAGAAAGGGCTCGTGCCCTTTTTCTTTTCGGCTAATTGACTTATCTTTACACCGATAAATCGGAGTTCCCAGCCTGAGTAAAGATGACCTGTATGAAACAACGCTTGTTTGCGGCTTTAATTGCCTTCCTTCCTTTTCTTGCGTCGGCACAGATGATGCCTGACTCCACTGTCCAAGTTTGTGCTTATTGGAATAAAGGAGACCGCGCGGTATATGAATGCAAAAGTACAACGGTAAAGATTGAACAGGATGGCACGGAAACCACATCGAATGCGGCCTCGGAGACCAGGATTTTCGAGGTCATCGACGAAACGGAAAAATCCTATATCCTTCAGACTTCTTACAAGGATGTGTTCTCTTCCGACTTGAGCTTGAATGTCGGTGCTGCTGTCTTAAGCCAGGTCGCCGAAGGAATTGTAATCCAAACCCAGACCAATGAATTCGGTACCGTCCAAGACATCGTCAACCTGGATGAACTGACAGAATCCATGAAACGGACGATTCCCCTTTCGGTCGATGCCGTCTTGGCGAAGCACGACGAGAAGGCCCTGAAGGAACTCGGCGTGACCCGACAAGGTCTTATCGACACCTACACGGACCTTGTCTGCCGTCCCGAAACCATTGTCACGGCCTGTTTGGACGATGTCGTCCCCTTGCTTCTCTATCATGGAGCCCGGCTTCGGCTCGATCAGGAGTATTCCGTCAAACAGGAACTCAACAGTCCCCTACCGAACACGACCGGGAAGTTGCCGATCGATCTGCACTTTTGGGTAGACGAGGAGCAATCGGACTCTTCCTTTGTGCTCATTCGCTCTTATTTCAAGGTGGACAGTGATGCCTTGATGCCTTTTCTCCGGGAGTCCGTGCTCGCTGCCACGAAAACCGTTCTCCCGGAGGATCTGCCACTGGACGAAATGGAGAAAGAAATCGACAAGGGCATCGCCGAGTCCCATATGCAAGCGACGATGGAACAATTCACGGCGACGGAAATCCATTTGGCCTCCGGCTGGACTACCCAATGGTGGAGCAAACGTCGGATTACAATAGCCACAGACGAAGGAGAGACACAGACGGTAGAGGAAAAAGAAGTGACCATTGTCGACGAATGACAAAATCAAACTCCATCTTCATCGGCAAGAAGAATAATGTCCTCCACCCCAATCCATTCACGGGCGGAGACTCTATCGGGGTATTATTTTTGCGGTTTCTATAGATAGTGTTGTTCAGACTCCGAATTATCGTTAGCTCCAGCCATTCTTATGAAACGAATCCTTGCCCTCTTTTCCATGGCCGTATGGACACTCCTTTTTCTCGTTGTGTCTTTATCCTGAACGCTATATCAACGAGGAGGAAGAGGAAGATCCAGACAGGCCAGATTCGTTGGAATGGTCAAAAAAGAAAGATCAATACTATACCTACAATTCCATCGTCTCAAATCCTGTGCTTGCCAAGAAAGGACGAAAGATGCTCCTTCTTGGGGCACTGCTGCTGGTTGCCATTCTTGTTGCAGTGATTCTTATTGCAGACGCAACGATTCCGCCCGCCAGTTGATTTTCGGGGCGATATATGGTCACAGATTCGGCGGTTGTATCCCCCAGCGGCATAACCCTAAGGAGCGGAAGACGGGGATTTGCTGTGTATCGTGACGGGAAGGTGATAGCGCAATATACAGCAATAGGGTGGCGGTTATAGTCCAAACTATAACGTTCGGCACGACGACTTTCAGGCCATTTCGAGGCCTTTCATCTCCCTTGTTGTTTCGGAGACTTGCGTCAATCAAAACGCAATTATCTGATTATAAACCAAATAATTCAATCAAATAGTAGTTCCGCTCTGGGCCCTTTATTTCCGCTCCATGGAGAGGACGGTAGACTCGAAATCGGGGTCTTTCAGGTCTTTGGCGGAAGGCAGTTCTTTCAGGGTCAAGGCCGTATCGGTCAGGATCAGGATTTCGTAGGATTCGGGATCCTGAAGCTCTTTCACGAGATCCTTCTTGATGGGATTGGCGATGATCGCCCGGAGGATGCCGGGCATTCCGTCCGCCCGCAGCTCGGCCTTGGGTTTGGGTTTCCGGGCCGGGACCATCGTCAGGACATCCCCTTCGCGGGTCCATGTACCGACAATGGTCACCAGTACCTGGAAAGGCGGGACATCGGGGATTCCCATGTCCACGGTCGTGTCCATAAAGAGATTATACGTATTGCCTGTGAAGGTGTAAGTATAATCTGCCGTCATGGACATGACGTCGTCCCCTTCCGTGGAAGTTTCGAAAAGGGATCCCGTCCATCGGCCTTCAAGACTCTGCGAGAAGGCAAGGGTGCCGGTCAGAAAGACGATGGCGAAGAGGGTCAATATCCTTTTCATGGCACGTAATTCTTTTTGAATCGTTTTCGCAAATATACGCTTTTTCAAAGAAAATGCCGATATTTGTGAAAATGACCATCCAATGAAAAGAATCCTTCTTGCCGCGGCCCTGTTCCTCGCCGCCCTCCCGGCTCTCGCCCAGAACAGTTTCGTCCATGACCAGTCCGACGGCTATGTCTGGCCCACGGACCCTGAAGTTCTTGCCAAGCTGGACCAGTGGCAGGACCTGAAATTCGGCGTCCTGATGCACTGGGGCCTGTACAGCGTCCCCGGCATCGTGGAATCCTGGAACATCTGCAACGAGGACTGGATCGTCCGTCCGGAAGGCTCCACCTACGAAGGCTACAAGCAGTGGTACTGGGGCCTCTCCAAGGTTTTCAACCCGGTGGACTTCAATCCGGAGCAGTGGGCCGATGTCTTCGCGGACGCCGGCATGAAGTACATGATCTTCACGACGAAGCACCACGACGGGTTCTGCATGTTCGACTCCGAATACACGGACTTTACCGTGGCCAAGGCCGGCCCCTTCGCATCGAACCCCAAGAAGGACATCGCCAAGTACGTCTTTGACGCCTTCCGTCCGAAGGGCTTCATGATCGGCGCCTACTTCTCCAAGCCCGACTGGCACTGCGAGTGGTTCTGGAACCCGTACTACGCCACCCCGCGCCGGGGCATCAACTACAAGGTGGACCAGCACCCCGACTGGTATGAGAAGTACGTGACCTTCACGAAGAACCAACTCACGGAACTCACCGGCGGCCGCTACGGGAAACTGGATATCCTCTGGCTGGACGGCGGCTGGATCACCGGCGACCAGGTGGGCCTGAACGAGGTCCTGCCCGAGGCCCGGAAGGTAAGCCCCGGCCTCATCAGCGTGGACCGTACCATCCAGGGCCCCAACGAGAATTACCAGACCCCGGAGCAGTCCGTCCCGAAGACGCAGCTGAAGCACCCCTGGGAGTCCTGCATGACCCTCGGTTCCGCCTGGGGATGGACCCCGAACCCGGGCTTCAAGACCGCCCGGAGAGTCATCGGCACGCTGGCTGAGATCACCGCGAAGGGCGGCTGCCTGGCCCTTGGCGTCGGCCCTACCCCGGAAGGTCTCATCGAGGACAAGGCCATCGTCATCCTGCAGGAGATCGGCGCCTGGTTGCGCCGCTGCGGCGAGGCCATCTACAGCACCCGCATCACGGACAACTACAACTGCGGAAACATCTGGTTCAACGCCTCCAAGGACGGCAAGACACTCTACGCCATCTACGCCCTTCCCGACGGCGAGAGCCTCCCTGCCACCCTGGAATGGACCGGCAACCTCCCGAAGGGAAAAGTGACCGTCCTCAACAACGGCAAAAAGGTAAAAGCCGTGGTCAAGGACGGGAAGGTGACCATCAAGCTCCCGAAGGGCCTGGCCGATGAGCCCGTGGCGCTGAAGTTCAGCCTTTAACTCCCCGACATCATGGACAACACCCAGCGTTCCTACCTGGTCGAGACGGCCAAGTGGCAGAAGGTTATCGGCATCCTGATGGCCATCGGCACCGGCATCCTTGCCCTTGCCGCGGTTTTCTTCCTCGTGTTTGGCATCTTCGCCCCGGAGACACTCGCCTCAGCGGACCAGCCGGCCGCCTATTTCATCACCATGGGCATCATCTATATTCCCCTGACGGTGCTCTACTTCTTCATGACCCGCTACATGCTCCGCTCCGCCAAGTACCTCAAGGCCTGGGGCACCAGCGAAGCCGAGAACGAGTCAGACCTCACCGAAGGCCTGAAAAACACCAAGTCCTACTTCAAGCTTTCCGGCATCGTCGCCCTGGCAAGCATCGCCCTCGTCGTGCTCATGCTGGTCGTCATCGCCATCGTGGCGGTCGTCAGCATCGCGTAGGTCTTCAGCGTCCCTTCTGTGGCACCAGGAAGGGCAAAGAGTCCGGTTTACTCGGCAGATTCTCCAAGAGCTCCACGAATTCTTCGGGGGTGCATATTCGCATCCCATACAGCGTGTGTCTGCCTTTCAACTTCCTGTCAGAAGTTATGAAGAAATCGCACCCGCTGTTTTCTGCGTGGGAACACTGCAACTCGTCCTCGAAATCAGATTGGACGGAAAAAAGCGCATCCTGCAGGTCGGAATGATCCAGTGGCTCAATATTCACGTAATTCCGAATCTGAAGGATCCTGTCACGAAAAAGGCTCAAAGAGACATCGTCGTGACGGAAGATGTAGGATGCATCGGCAATGCTCTGGATGGTAATAACACCTTCTAGACGGAAAGACCTGATTTCCATGAAGATACGATCGGAATACTCCGTTGAAGAGCGCCTTTCCGCGGATAAGACGTCTATCAGGACATTCGTGTCCAACAAAACCTTAATCTTCGACATATTTCTTCCAGAGATATTCGAGTTTCGGGTCCGCAGCAAACTCTTCGTCCGTCGGACGGGTTAGTTTCAGACAGTGGAGTTGTTTGATTTCCTCGACGATATGGGGGCCCATCGAAACCGACGACAGTTCGAGACGCGTTTCCCGATCCATCGTCTGTTCTACCAGCTGATTCAAAGAAATCTGTTTCCTGATTGCCATCCTTTTCATCCGGTCCAATAATTCCGGAGGAAAGCGAAAGGCTGTTTGAATGCGTATTTTTCTGTCCATAGTTTTCATTCCGGCAATTCGGGGGAAGCGTTTGGAAGCGCCCGGAACCGATTGTCCGGATTCGATTGTTTCAACGATTTCAATTGTGACGCAGCTATTTCCGAAAGGATTTCATATCTGCGCTTTCTGTCAAGATCCTGCTTGATCAACAAAGCATTGACATTTTCAAGATTTCCCAACACGACGAGTTCACTGATCGAAGCCATGTCCCTGGGATTCAATCCTTTTTCGGCTAACCCAGGATTGGCCTCCCGCCACTGCTTCGCCGTATAATGGAATAAGGCCAAATTCAGCAAATCCGCTTCCGAGGTATAGGCAAACTTGATTTGGCTTTCATCCATCAAGGTTGGGACGATATAATCCCGCACGGCTTCCGTATGGAGGTCGTAATTGACTTTGCTCAAAATACGTTTGACATTCCACTCGGCAAGCAAAGGGTTTCTCTCCGCATCCTTCAGCTTCTGATATTCTCGTATCAAGTACAATTTAAAGGCTGGACTAAGCCACGTTCCGAACTCAAAGGCGATGTCCTTGTGCGCAAATGTCCCACCATTACGTCCGGGACGGGAGATAATACCGATTGCAGCGGTCTTCTCAATCCATTCTTTAGGCGTCAGGGAAAAAGCATTCGCCCCGGCATCTTTTTTAAAGGCATCGAATTCGATGCCTTTAAAAAAGGGGTTATTAACAGTCTCCCACAAACCAAGGAACTCAATCGTGCTTCTCAGCCTCATCCAGTTTTGAATGATGTAATTGGTACGTTGGGTATTTTTATAATGAGCCATATCCGTCAGACTGATATAGTCCGCTTCATTGGGTTTCTCAAAAATGGTTATTTCCACTTCCTCTACCTTAATTTTCTTCGTCGGCGACATAATAATAACACTTTTTACAAATATATAACACTTTTCCGTAAGGCGCAAAAAATTCCTTCGCCATGCTCAGCGTGTCATTCCGAGCGTAGCGAAGGAATCTGGTTTTCGCGGGACGACGCTTACAGCGTCACTTCCACCATGCAGGGGAAGGAATAGGAGAAGTCGTTGCGGGTGTAGAGGGTCTTCTTGCGGAGGGCGTCGGACGGGGTAAGCGTGCCCTCGAAGAGGGTGTTGCCCTCGTGAACCACCTTCACGGGCTGGGAGAGATCGACCATCTTCTCATTCAGGTAGATGCGGACCTTGGAGTAGTCGCAGTCGCCGATGGTGATGGTGTTTCCGTCGATGTCGGCATACAGTTTACTGCCCTTCTTGGCCTCGCTGAGCGGGACTCCCAGCCAGTAGAAGTATTCCTTGTTCACGTCGCCCTGGACCCAGACCACCTTGTTCGGGTAGGGGTTGCGGGTGTACTTGGCCATCCACGGCACGGCGGCCCGGTCTTCACCGTCCATCCAGTGGGGCTTTCCGGGGACGATATGGCCGCTGTGGATATAACCTTCCGGATCCTTGGCCTGAAGTTCGTCCAGCTCCTTGATACGGGCCGCACACTCTTCGTTGCGCTTGTAGGCCGAATCCTCGGCGCCGCACCAGATCATGAACGGGAGGTTCCTGAGGGGCAGGAGCGACACGTCTCCCGGGTGGCCGGCCATCATCGAGGCGGCGGCCCAGTGGTCCGCCATCCGCGGGGCGAGGCGCCAGACACCGTCACCGCCGGCGGAATAACCCATGATATACACCTTGTCCGGATTCACGTCCAGGAACACGACGGCCATCTGGATGATCTGCTCATAGAAGGTGTCCGATTCGGGGCGGAAATGCAGGTCCCAGGTGTCCGTAATGGCACGGGGGCACAGATACACGCCCTCGGCAGGCTCGTAGAGCCCCTTCTGGTTGTTCCACTGGGAATTGTTCGTCGCCGCGGGGGCGCCGCCACCGCCGTGCAGGGAGATGTAGAGGGAGCGGCCGTCCGCAGGCTTTTTGCCAAAGATCTTCCACCAGATCGGCATCTTGTACTGCCCGATCTTGAGGACTTCGTCCTGGTAAGCATAGGAGAGGGCCGTATGGACGGAATCCCGCCACTGGCCTTCGAGGGTGGAAAGGTCGGCCACGTAGGGATCCTTCTTGGGCTCCTTCGTCGTATTGTTCTCCTGGTTCTCTTCCCGGGGGTCCACCTTGGACTGGCAGGCGCTTGCCATGGCCATGGCAGGAATCAGGCACAAGGCGATAAGGGTCAGATAACGTTTCATCATTTCAGTTTGATTGGTTTGTACAAAGATACGGATTTTCCGATAAAAGAAAGAGGAGTTTCTCACTCCCCCTTCAGCTCGAACAGCTTGTCGAATATCTTGAACGAATCTTCCGCCGAAGTCATCAGCAACCGGTTCTCCTTGGAGTACGCCTTCAGCTGCGGCGCCACGTCCGGGAAGGCCTTGTACAGGTCCTTCAATTTCTTGACCCGGTAATACTTGTCGCCGACCGTGATGAAATAGGTGTTCTCGCACCGGATCTGCCAGATATCCAGGGCATGTTCGCCCGTGCGGTCCGTCGCCGTAGCCTGGCTGCCGGCCGTCCAAAGGACGTCCACCCGGTTCTGGGTCGTGGCGCCCATGGCACCTTTCGAGCCCTTGTTCACGTTGCGAAACCGCCAGTTCACCAGGATTTTCTTTCCATGGTTATCCAAGATCTCGCAAAGGAGTCCGTCATGCATGACGAATTCCCGCGGACCGACCGTCAGGGTCCGGAGATCCGGCAGATTGGTCAGTTCCATCACATCATTCCCGCTGATATAATAGAGTGTCTGATGGATGGTATCGAAATTCAGGTCTGCGTCGGCCGTGGACTGGTTGGCAAACATCAGGTGTCCCCGTACAAAGTCGGAGAACAGATACGCATCCTGCTGGGCGAAGGCCTGAAAGCCCGCCAGGAGGAAGGTCAATGCAATAAAAAGACGTTTCATAGTAGCAAAAAGCAGGCGGTGTCATTCGGACACCGCCCGCCTTCTCATCAAAAATCAAGCCAGTTTACTTGCCGGAACCCCACTGCGGGGCGTTCTTGTCCTGCCACAGGCGCTCGGAATTAAGAACCGTGCCGGAAGCGAAACCGATACCGGACTGGTTGGCACCCGTGGTGAACCCCTGCGCCTTCAGGCTGGCGCTGCGGATCTCGTACATGATATCGGTGTTCAGCGGTTCGGTGAACTCGAAACGACGAGGAATAGCCTCAAGAGCGATTCCGTCGAATTTCACGAACGGAAGGAGCGTAGATCCCACCTTCGGATAACCGGAACGGCGGGCGGTCACGAACTGGTCGTTCGGAAGCATCGTGAAATTCATCAGCAGCTGCAGATAAATCTTCTCGATGGAACCGTCCCACTTTACATTGTCCGTTGCAAGCATGGCGTCGATTTCACCGTCCTTCAGTTCGATGCTGGCCTCATCGGCAGCGTACTTGTGACCGTTCACCCAGGATTCACCATAATAAGGAATCTTGTTCTTGCCGGCGATATAGTCCCATTCCTCGACGGAAAGGGCAACGCCGCGCTCATAATAGGTCTTCGCGCTTCCGCTGATGGCACCCAGCTGAGCAAGTTCCGCCAGATACAGGTTGGTCTCACCGGAACCCAGATACATACCCCACCAAGGGACATCCTCGGTATCGGTGATGGAAGGACCGCCGGGAATGGTCGGTACGCCATAGTCCACACGGCCACGAACCATCTCCTCGCTGAAGCTGGAGGTACCTACGCCATAGTTCTTGTTGGCATCCCCGATTACCAACTGGTAGCGGGTGTTGGTAGGAACGAAGAATTCCTTCTCCAGAGCCTTGTATTCGGGAGAATCGTATTTCACGACGGGGATGCCCTGATAACGCACCCACGGTTCACCGGTCTCCGGTTTCCAGGAGACGAAGTTACCGTCGTCATCACGGATGATATTTTCCTTGACGAAGGTCGGGAGGTCTTCATACTTGCCTTCCTTGATAAACTCCTTCACAATCTCGGAGTTGTAGGCGTTCTTGTTGTAGAAGAAGCGCACGCGAGGATCCTTGGAGGCCTTCATGAACTCGATGACGTTCCGGCTGGAGGAGGACATCCAGCCGCTGAGGGAGTTACCGGTCTGGTAGGCGAGGTCACCGCCGGTGGCGGCATCGGCCTTGTGGTAGATGAAGGCCTCTTCCAGACTGTCGATATAACCGGCGCTGTTGCTGAGCACACCCTTGGCAATCTCTCCGGCCTTGGAGGCGTTGTTGTTATACAGACGGACCGCAATCTTGAGCTTGAGGGTATTGGCAAGCTTCGCCCATTTCTTCAGGTCGCCGCCATAGATAATGTCCTGGTTGCCCACGACCACCTGCGTATTGTCCTGGAACGTGGTGATATAATCATTCAGTTCCGTGACCCAAAGGTCGTAGAGTTCTTCCACCGTATCATACTTCGGGGTCAGGGTACCACCGTCACGATACTGGGAAGCCTCGGTGTACTGGATGTCACCGTTGATATCCGTGGCATAGATACCGCCGTAGATGGCAAGCACACCGCACATGGCCGCATAGGCCTTGTTCTGGGGGGCTTCATTGTCGGCGATATACTTGTTGATCGTATTCCGGTAAGTCAGCATCGTTATGTGGCTGTTCTGCCAGTTCACGGCACCGTGCCCGTACGAGGCATCGCTGAAGGCACCCGAAGCGGCCATCTGGCACCAACGGGAGAAGAGGGTCTGGTTGTAGAACCAGTAGGTATAGTCATTGGTCTCAAAAAGTGTCATCGCCCGCGTGGCCAGATAGGACGGTTCCGCCATGGTAACGGCATCCGGCTTCTGGTTGAGGGAGGCAAATTCCTTCCGGCAGGAGGTCAGCCCTACGGCAGCGAGCAGAGACAACGCAATCAATATCTTATTTGCTTTCATGGTAATTGCCGTTTCAAAATTAGAATCTCGCATTGATAGTGAAGGTGAAGTACGTAGTCACGCCCTGGAGGTTACGGACACGGAACTCGGAGGCCGCGGTACCACGGACGGATTCCGGATTCTCATGGTTCGGCATGGTGTTCAGGAGGTAACCCAGGTTATGGGCATTGGCCTGCAGGGTGATACCCTGGCACTTGATGGCATTGGCCCACTTCTCGGGAATCGCATAGGCGACGGAGAGGTCACGGAAAGCGATGTAGTTGAGCTTGGTAAACCAGGTGTCGTCCACGATACCGTTGCCCCAACTATGGGTCAGGTAGTTCCAGCCGGACTGGTGGGCAGGCTCAATCTTTTCCTTGTCCATCAGTTCCTGGAAAGTTTCGCCGGTTTCATATTGGCCCGTACCGACGGTATAGACACCGCCACCCGGCTGCGGGATGTTCGTGCCTGTCTTGAAGATACCGTCCGGAATCACGCCGTCGTCATAGGTCTTGCCATCCCAGCGGGAAGTGTAGGTAACGCCGCCGTGGTCCTTGTCCGCTCCGCGGAGCGCAGTGGCGAGATAGCCATAAGCGGTACCGTAGTGGGACGGATAGGAAGCCACATAGCCGCCGAAGCGGGCGTCGAAGGAAGCGCGGACCGTGAGTCTCTTGAAACGGATACCTGTGTTAATGGAACCGAGGAAGTCGGGAACAGAGTTTCCAATCTCCTCCACCTTGCCGCTGCGACGGATGAAAGGCGTGTTATAGTAGGCGTTGTTGGCATAGCCCAGGACCATCTTGCCGGATCCCTTCTTCTCCACAGTGCCGTCATCGGCCAGGACGTCGGTATCCCGCATAGGCATCTTGTCGGACATAAGCATACCATAGGTGCCACCCACCTTGGCGACGGAACCGATGCGGTAGTTACCGTAATCGGCGTTACCCTGCAGGGCGATGTAGTCGGCCACGAGGTCGCTCAGTTCCACGATCTTGGACCAGTTCTTCGTAAAGGTGAAGTTGAGATCCCAGGTGAAGTCGCGCAATTCGACCGGAGTCGTATTCAGGGCGAGCTCGATACCCATGTTCTGGATGTCACCGGCATTGATATAAGCACGATTCACACCGGAGGCGGCAGGAAGGGTAACCGGCATGATCTGGTCGCGGGTGTTCTCCTTGTAGAAGGTGGCGTCCAGGCCGATGCGGTTGTTCAGCACGCGGAAGTCGGTACCGATTTCCCAGGAAGTTTTGCGCTCCGGCTTCAGGTTGGAATCATACACCGTAGTCGGGATGGTCATATAATACTTGTCACCGCCATTCTTCAACTGGGACACCTCATAGGCAGAATTAATGATATACGGTTCCGTATCGTTACCGACCTGGGCGATGGATGCACGGAGTTTCCAGAAGGAGATTGCCTTGGGCATGTCGAACGTCTCATGCAGCAGCCAGGAGGCACTGAAGGACGGATAGAAATAGGAATAGTTGCCGTGACCGTCCAGATAGACAAGGGAGGACGTCCAGTCGTTACGACCGGTCAGTTCGAGGAACAGGAGGTCGCGGTAAGAAGCGGTAGCCTGGGCGACGAGGGAAAGCATCGTCTTGGTTCCACTTATGTTGCCCTCGCCGGTGACAGTTCCCCGGGAGTTCTTGATGAAATAACGGTTCGGGACGATGAGACCGCTGTTGGTGTGCGAGCTCACGCCGAAGACATAATTATTGAAGTATTCGCCACGGAGGAAGCCGCCGACCTGCCAGTCTTCGTTCAGGTGGAAGTCGAAGATGAAGTTGGTGTTCAGGTTGGTCTGCTCACGGGTGGTCTCGGACATTCCGTAATATCCACCGCCGCCGGAATTGGCATAACCGGAATCCGGCTGCTTGTTCTCATAACGGGTGTAGTAGTAGTTGAAGGATCCGTCCGTAACCCACTTGAGCCAGGGGGCGAACTGGACGGTAAGTTTCAGGTTCGGGCGGACGACGGTTTCCTTCTGGAAAGTCTCGTTCTCCCACAGGCTCCACCAAACACCACGACCGGGGATGGAACCCCACTTGTCACCGTGACCGGCACTGGCAAGACCGCCATGCTCACCTTTATACTTGTCGCGGAAGTACTTGGCGTCATAAGTACGGTCCCAGGTACCGGAGATAAAGTTCTCACCGATATTGGGCTGGGCATTTCGCGGCTCGGAGTTGGTAAAGGACACGGAGCCCTCGATATCGATGACGTCATTCAATTTGTGGGTCGCCTTCAGCAAGGTACTGAAACGATTGAAGCTGTTGTTCGGAAGAGTACCGGTGGAGTACTTTTCGGACAGGGAAGCGTAAATGGAACTGCGGTCATTGCCACCGGAGAGGGTAACGTTCGTATTGGTGTTGAAACCCGTATTGTACGCGTCGATGAAGTTCCGTTCGAAAGGCTTGGAATCAATCAGGTTACCATCATACCACTCGATCTTGTCATATTCATCGAAACGCCAGCCGTAAGCCACGCCGGTGCCGTCGTAGTCACGATACAGACGGAGGAGGGAAGGATACTGGCCGGTTTCATCAAAGACCTGGGCATGGTGGTTATCACCGGGCGTCGGCGTGTCCGAATACTGGCAATACTGATTCCAGACACCTTCCATGAACACATTCTGGAAGTCCGGACCGGACGTGACCTTGTCGAAACCGAATGTCTGGGTGAAGGAGACACCGAGTCCGCGGGCACCCTTGCCGCTCTTGGTGGTGATGATGATGGCGCCGTTCAGACCGCGAGAACCGTACAGGGCGGTTGCGGCCGCACCCTTCAGGATGGAGACCGTCTCGAAGTCGTCCGGGTTCAGGTTCTTGAGCTGGTTACCGTAGTCCAGGTTGTTGGAATCCCAGTCGGCGGACGGGTCCACGACATCGTTGTCCAGGATGATACCGTCTACGACGAAGATCGGCTGGTTGTTCTTGCCGAGGGTGGAGGCGCCGCGGATGAGGATCTTGTTGCGGCCGAACATACCACCGTCGGAGGCGTTGATCTCGACGCCGGCGACCTTACCCTGCAGGGCGGAGACCGGGTTGATCAGGTTGGCGTTGAGGTCTTCGCTCTTGAGCTCAGTCACCGCGTAACCCAAGGCTTTCTGGTCACGGCGGATACCGAGGGCCGTAACGACCGTTCCCTCAAGCATCTCGGCATCCTCCTTGAGGACGACGTTGAGGGGGCCGCCGTTCCAGGGGATGATCTGGGTGGCATAGCCGATGCAGGAGAACTCGATCGGGTCTCCCACCTTGACATTGGAAAGGACATAGGAACCGTCGTTCGCCACGATCGTGCCGTTCTGGGTTCCCTGCACAAACACGGAAGCGCCGATAACTCCGTTACCGGCCGCATCCTTCACCGTTCCCCGCACCGTCGTCTGTGCGAAGGCCGTCAGGCCTGCCGCCAGAAGCGCGAACACGAGGGAAAGTCTGATGAGCAGATTTTTCATGTACTTTGGTTTTGTTGGTTAAAGGTTGATTATAAGCTGATTGCTTTTAATTCGCAGAAATAATTGCCTCTTTCGTTATAATTTTTATAATATCCGATTATTTGTTGACAAATAGGAAGTTTTTAGGAATATGGACCACTTGGACGATTTTATCCTATTTTCAGAGGCTTTCTTTCGGCGGAGATATCTTTCCGGCGAAATCTCCTACCATACCTGGCAGAACAGTCTTTCCCGAATCCGGAGTTTTGCCGCGTTCCTTGCATCGACCCGGGAAACCGGTTCCCTGCCGTTCCGGGAACTGGATGCGGCGATATTTGGGGACTACAAGTCCTTCTGTCTGAAAGCGGGGAACCGGACGACCACGGTCAACCGGAAAATGCTTCCGCTGCGGCTTGCCCTCCAGGAAGCCGTTCGGGAGGGTAAGGCGGGGGCCGAACTGTTGAACGCGCCCGAAAGCGGATACATTCCCTCCAAGAAAGGGACCTATGGAAAGATGGAAGAGGAGGAGGATGCGGAGGGGAATGCGCCGGTCCGGTTCCTGTCAGATCCTCAGATGGACCGGCTTCTGGCCTATTACAGGACCCTTCCTCCGGGATCCCGGCGGGACAGGCTGGACCTGTTCCTGTTTTCCTTCCATGCCTGCGGCCTCCGGGTGTCCGACATCGTGACGCTGGAATGGAAACACATCGACCTGAAAGAGAAAACCCTCTCCAAGATCCTGGTCAAAACCCGCAACCGCCTCACCATTCCCCTTTCTGATCCGGCCCTGGAGATTCTGGGCCGATGGAGACGGCGGTCGTTGAACAACCGTTTTGTTTTCAATTTGTTGCCGGAGGATTTTGGCTTCGGCGACGATGGGGGACTGGAAAAGGCCATCGACAGCCGGAACCGGGCCATCCGTCTCACGCTGAACACTGTCGGACGCCGGCTGGGGTTCCCGTTTCCGCTGGGAATGCATGTCGCCCGCCATACTTTCGCCGTCAAAGCCTTGAATTCCGCCCGGCTGGACGTGCATCTGATCAGCCGTCTGCTGGGGCACTCGTCCGTAACGGTGACGGAGAAGGTTTATGCGACTTTCCTCCTTCCAACCCTCTCCGCCGAAGTCCGTTCCCGGCTCAGTTTTCCGGAATTCGGAGCGAAAAATGACGGATAAAGGTCGTAATCTGCTGTTTTTTCGGAAGAAATACTATTATTATAGAAAAAATTAATTATATTTGCGATATTAACCGTATGAAAAAAAGATTTTTAGAAAGCCCGGCTTATTTGTCAACAAATAAACACAAAATTAGACAATTCCACGAATTCGGCAAGAAAACCTATAACCTGAAATAGTATTTATCAATCCTTATTCTCAACCAACAAAACCAAAGTACATGAAAAATCTGCTCATCAGACTTTCCCTCGTGTTCGCGCTTCTGGCGGCAGGCCTGACGGCCTTCGCACAGACGACGGTGCGGGGAACGGTGAAGGATGCGGCCGGTAACGGAGTTATCGGCGCTTCCGTGTTTGTGCAGGGAACCCAGAACGGCACGATCGTGGCGAACGACGGTTCCTATGTCCTTTCCAATGTCAAGGTGGGAGACCCGATCGAGTTCTCCTGCATCGGCTATGCCCCCCAGATCATCACCTGGAACGGCGGCCCCCTCAACGTCGTCCTCAAAGAGGATGCCGAGATGCTTGAGGGAACGGTCGTTACGGCTCTCGGTATCCGGCGTGACCAGAAAGCCCTGGGTTACGCGGTGACCGAACTCAAGAGCACCGACCTCAACCCGAACCTGATCAACCCGGTTTCCGCCCTGCAGGGTAAGGTCGCCGGTGTCGAGATCAACGCCTCCGACGGTGGTATGTTCGGCCGCAACAAGATCCTCATCCGCGGCGCCTCCACCCTCGGCAAGAACAACCAGCCGATCTTCGTTGTCGATGGCATCATCCTGGACAACGACGTCGTGGATCCGTCCGCCGACTGGGACGCCAACAACCTGGACTATGGTAACTCCCTGAAGAACCTGAACCCGGACGACTTCGAGTCCGTGTCCATCCTGAAGGGCGCTGCCGCTACGGCCCTGTACGGTTCCCGCGGTCTGAACGGCGCCATCATCATCACGACCAAGAGCGGCAAGGGCTCCCGTGGCCTCGGCGTTTCCGTGACCCAGACCATCGGTATCGACAAGGTGACTTCCGGTCCGCGTTTCCAGAACGTGTTTATGGAAGGTTACCCCGCCGGTTACGGTAACTACTTCGGCTGCGCCTCCCAGTGGGATGTCCACCACATGGACGTGTGGGCCGACGGCCACGAGGGCGAGATCCCTTCCCTGCTGAAGATCTACCGTGACATCGCCGGTTTCGGCATGTCCTTCGGTCCCCGCTTCGACGACTACAAGCAGCTCGAGTGGGTGGACGGCAACTTCATCGACTCCAAGGCCAAGGAGAACAACTTCGTGGATGCCTTCAACAACGGCTTCAACACGAACACCAACATCACCCTCTCCGGCGGCAACGAGCGCAGCTCCATCTACGCCTCTATCTCCGAGAAGTACTCCACCGGTACCCTTCCGAACAACAGCTTCAACCGTTTCAGCACCCTCCTCAAGGCCAGCCACAAGTTGAACGACGCCATCGAGGTGGAGAGCTCCGTAACCTTCACGAACTCCGAACCGCGCAACGCCCAGCCGAACATCGGTTCCTACTTCATGGGCGAAGGCGAATTCGACCGTACCTACGACGCCAAGTACTTCCGTGACAAGTATAAGGGCGACCACGGCGGTCTGGCACAGACCAGCTACGGCGACAAATGGGGATCCATCCCCGGCCGCGGCGTGTGGTGGAGCATCTGGGAGAACGAGACCATCCAGAAGGAAACCGTCGTCCGTCCGAACCTGAAGGTTACCATCCAGCTCGCCCCCTGGCTCAAGTGGGTCACCGACGGCAGCTACAACTATTACTACACCCGTCGCGAGAGCAAGACTCCGGACAGCGGCTATGCCAACTCCTCCGGCGGTGGCGGTTACAGCCTCTCCAACAGCACCCAGGAGCAGACGAACCTGAACACCAACTTCCTCTTTGACTTCCAGCTCAACGAGGACTGGCAGATGGGCGGCTTCCTCCGCGGTGAATACTTCAACAACTATGAGGAAGCGACCTCGGCCTGGACCGACGGCGGCCTCGTGGTTCCGAACCGCTACTTCCTGAGCAACTCCAGAAACCCGGTCAAGGGTTCCGGTTCCGTGAGCGGCACCAAGCGCATGCTTTCCCTCGCGGGCCAGCTCACCGCTTCCTACCGCGACCTCCTCTTCCTCGAGCTCACCGGCCGTAACGACTGGTCCTCCGCCCTCATCTATGCCGACGGTCATGGTAACCACTCCTACTTCTACCCGTCCTTCAGCGCCTCCTGGCTGCTGCACGAGACCTTCGACATGCCCAAGGCCATCTCCTTCTGGAAGCTCCGCGCCTCCATCGCCCAGGTGGGTAACGACACTAGCCCTTATACCATCAACACGGCCTACACCATCAGCAACTTCCTGCACGACAGCGAGTCCGGAACCAACTACATGAACATTCCGGGCGGCGTTTACGACCAGAACCTGAAGCCGGAGCGCAAGACCTCCTGGGAACTGGGAACCGATTTCCGTGTGCTGAACAACCGCATCGGCCTGGACGCCACCTTCTACAAGGAGAACACCCGCGACCAGATCATGAGCGTTTCCCTCCCGGGCGCTTCCGGTGTCTCCAGCGCGTTCATCAACGCCGGTAACATCCAGAACATGGGTATCGAGCTCGCCCTGAACACCACCCCGATCGAAACCCGCGACTTTGCCTGGGATCTCAACTTCACCTGGACGAAGAACTGGTCCAAGATCGTGGAACTGAGCGACCTCGTGGCGAACTACATCGCCCTGCAGGGTAACGCCGACTACGGTAACTACCGCATCGGTTCCGTCGCCAAGGTGGGCGGCACCTACGGTATTCTGATGTCCGACTCCGCCCCGCTCAAGGACTACACCTACGACGACGAGGGGAATGTCACCGGCGGTTCCGGTCTCCCGGTCCTCTACAACTGGCAGCGCAACTACGGTACCACCCTGTACCGCCGCAGCGGCAAGGTGGAGGAAGTGGGTAACTCCGTCCCTGACTTCCTCGGTTCCATCAACACGTCCATCCGCTTCAAGCGCTTCCAGATCCGCGCTTCCTTCGACGCCCGCTTCGGCGGCTATGTGGCCTCCTATCCTTCCCACTACGGTACCGCTTACGGTTACATGGAAACTTCCCTGGAAGGCGCCGACGCCGCCCACGGCGGTGTGACTTATGTCTCCCGCTGGGACGGCATCACCTACGACGACGGTGTCATTCCCGAGGGTATCTTCCCGAAGGGCACCAACATTCCGCAGCCGAGCGGCGATCCCTACACGGTCGGTGACGGCCAGTGGGGTACTGGTGAAACCTTCCGCGAAGTCTATGAGAAGGGCTATGTGGATCCTTGCCACGCTTCCTCCTGGACCTATTTCACCCACAGCTGGAGCAACTTCGCCTTGCGCGACAGCTGGTTCACGAAGCTGAACTACATCGCCTTCCGTGACCTCTCCGTCTCCTATGCGATTCCTGACAAGTGGGCCAACGCGATCAAGTGCCAGGGCATCACCCTGCAGGCCAACGCCCACAACCTCGGTTACCTGCTGAACTCCCTGCCCAACAAGGAGAATCCGGAATCCGTCCGCGGTACCGCCGCCTCCGAGTTCCGTATCCGTAACCTCCAGGGCGTGACCACGTACTTCACCTTCACCATCAACGCTAGATTCTAATACAGGAAAGTACCATGAAAGCAAATAAGATACTGATTATTGCATTGTCCCTGCTTGCAACCGTAAGCGTGACTTCCTGTCGGAAAACGTTCGCCGAACTGAACATGAAGCCGGACGCCGTGACGACCGCCGAGCCGTCCTTCCTGGCGACCCGCGCCATGACGCTGTTCGAGATCAACGACTATCTCTACTGGTTCTATAACCAGAGCTATTATTACAGGTGGACCCAGATGGGTGCTCCCGGCGTCTTCTCCGAGGGCTCCTACGGTATGGACGCCAGCGTGGTGCATCGCCAGAACGGTTACATCACCATGCTCACCTATCGGAACGAAATCAACAAGTACATCGAGGACAACGAAGCGCCGCAGTACAAGGCATATGCGGCGATGGTCGGCGTCCTGGCCGTGTACGGTGCCATCTACTCGACCGATATCAATGGCGACATCCAGTACACCGAGGCTTCGCAGTACCGCTATGGCGGTCCGCTGACTCCGAAGTACGACCGTGTCGAGGCCCTGTACGACCTCTTCGTGACCGAACTGGACGATTACATCGCCACGTTCCAGGATGACACCCAGATCGTTGTCGCCAAGCAGGATATCATCTACAACGGTGACATGAAGAAGTGGGCCAAGCTTGCGAACACCCTGAAGCTCAAGGTTGCCGTCCGCCTCCTGGACAACAACGCCACGAAGGCCGGCCAGATCGCCCAGGGCGTCCTGTCCAACAGCGCCGGCTACATCGACAGCCTCGAGGACGCCTTCATCTTCCACAAGGCGGATGCGGCTACCGGCGGCGACCTCGCCTACCAGACCGGCAACGGCATCTCCATGGTGGGCGCCAGCGGCAACGTGATCAATTACATGGTCAATGCCCGCGACCCGCGCGTGCGTTTCTTCTACACCAAGAACGGCATGAACTCCAAGGTCATCCAGGAATTCATCACCGAAGGCAAGTATGACGATCTTCCTCCGTACGTGAAGGAGAACATCAACCTGGACGCCGACGGCAACTTCGAGTCCTACAAGCTCGGCGAGCCCTGGTGCCGCTACTTCGGCCGTCCGATCGTCTGGGAAATGTCTCCCGAGTACGAGTCTTACAAGGGTACCTATTTCGACTATCAGGATCGTTACCAGCTCACCGTGGGTGAGGCGAACAAGTCCTACAGCATCATCTCCGGCCTGACGGAAGAGATGATCCGCGGCCGCGTGGACTTCACGCTCCCGACCATCCCGGGCGGCCCGGTCATCCGGGACAACGACGACATTCCTTGGTGGGGTATGTACATGGGCGCCGGTGAGACCAATCTGTATCTCGCCGAACTCCGTCAGCGGGGCGCCATCTCCACCGGCAGCGCGCAGACCTACTACGAGCGCGGCGTGACCCTCTCCGTCCGCGAGTGGGACTACATCGCCGGCAAGAACAAGATCCCGTATTACGGCACCAACTATGGCTACGATCCGCTCGAGGCCAGCATCGAGCTGAAGGACGGTGAGATCGAGACCATGCTCGCCACCGACCAGGTGAAGTGGGATGGTTCCCTGGAGAAGATCTACCTCCAGATGCTCATGAACTTCACCATGATGCCGGATGAGATGTATGTCACCGCCCGTCGTTCCGGTTATCCGAAGGTGGGCTCCAAGCTCCTCCCGATGGTGAAATTCCAGCATGCGGAACTCGCGGCCATCCCGCGCCGCTTCGAGTTCACCGAGCCGGCTCCGACCGACATCATGCATGACATCCGCATGGCGAGCTTCCAGGAGCAGGGCATCACCGCCGGCAAGAACCAGTCCGGTATGGGCTTCGCCACCACCACCGTGCTCAACACCGAGCGCCTGTGGCAGGACAAGAACTCCCCGCAGTGGGGCTCCGGCAAGTAATTCTTTCCTGAACGTTTTTCAAGGTCGGCAGCTTTCAGGCTGCCGGCCTTTTTTAGTGTCTGGCGCAACAGGTTTGCGATTTTTTTATTATCTTGCAGGCTGCATATAAAACGATAACCGATATGAAAAAGTTACTCAGCCGCCTCAGCGACGTTTCCAAACTGGCCCACCGCGCCACTTTCTCCGACATGGAGCAGAAGATCAAGAAGCACAAATACGGGTCCGACGCCTTCATGCAGATCCTGGAGAGCCGGTACTCCTGCCACTCCTTCAATCATTATCCCGTGTCCGCCTCCAAACTGGAGATGATCCTGGAGGCCGGACGGATGGCCCCGAGCGCCGCGAACAACCAGCCTACCCGCATCTGGGTGGTGAAGAGTGAAGAGGCCCTGGCGAAACTCCGGACGGTCCACGACTGCTACGGCGCCCCGGTGGTCCTCATCGTGGGCTGCCGCAACGAGGAAGCCTGGGTCCGCCCGAGCGACGGGGTGAACGCGGCGAAGACCGATGCCGCCATCGTCCTGACGCACCTGATGCTCACGGCCACGGACGTCGGCCTCGCGAACATGTGGATCTGGGATTTCGACCCGTCCAAGGTCCGGGAAGTCCTGCCGGAAACCCGGAACCACGGCGTGTACGGTATGCTTGCCATCGGACATCCGTCCTCCGTGGAGGGCAAGCCCACCGAACGGCACGCCCAGCGCAATCCGCTCGAGGATCTCGTGATCGAGTTATAGACTATTTCCTTAGAATCAGCCTTACCCCACCGGTCGCCAGCAGCGCCTGGGCGGCGAGGTAGGTGAGCATAATGACGAACGGACGGGCGGAGAAGGATAGCACATCGAAGGTCTCCATCGCGATGAGCGCGTCCGAGAACGTGAACAAAAAGGCTCCCGCCAGGAGAATCCACCAAGTGCCGCGGCTCCTCCGCGGCATTCTTAATACCCCGGCGAGCGCACTGAAAATAAGCATCATGAGGCCGAATCCGTAAATGAGCATCGGCCAGAACATCACCCCATTGATGCCGATGGCCTTCACCAGGCCGAAAACCGTCGCGCCCATGATGACGACGGCGATGGCCCATGCTCCGATGCCGAGACCCTTCCAGGAATACCCGCCGAAGAGACCCATGTAGCAGATGTGGCCGATGAGGAAGGCCACCATGCCGCCGGCGAAGAAGGGGAAACCGCTGGGAATGAGGAGGGTGTCGCCGGCGCAGCCGAAGAGCTGCGCGGCCGTGAGCAGTCCCGCTCCCCGGTAATCCGGATGATCATAGCCAAGCAGGTAGGCAAGCGTGGTGGCTGTGAGAAGCGGCAGAAGAGCTGGCTTCACGATGGCCGCCAGTTCGTTCAGGCCCACGAATTTCCCGACGAGGTTCAGGACGGCAGCGATGACAAAAAAGGCGCAGGGAATGCACCACAGGGCAGATTTACGCATGGCTTCAATGCTTTTGTCCCTGCAAGTTAGCGATTCCCTGCGACAATTCCAAAGCGTAGGTCTATGCCTTGAGTGCGCGCATGGCGTTCAGAACGGCGAGAACGGTGACGCCCACGTCGGCAAAGACGGCCATCCAGAGGGTGGCAAGGCCGAAGGCCGCGAGGAGGAGGACGAGGACCTTGACGCCGATGGCGAAGGCGATGTTCTCGCGGGCGATGCGAAGCGTGCGGCGGGCGATGCGGATGGCGTCGGCCACCTTCGAGGGCTTGTCGTCCATGAGGACCACGTCGGCGGCCTCGATGGCTGCGTCGGAGCCCAGGGCGCCCATCGCAATGCCCAGGTCCGCCCGGGCGAGGACCGGCGCGTCGTTGATGCCGTCGCCCACGAAGGCGAGGGTACCATCGGCCAGAAGCTTCTCTACTTCCGTGACTTTGTCGGCCGGGAGGAGGCCGGCGCGGAAGGCATCGACCCGGGTGGCGGCGGCGACGGACGCGGCGATGTCGGCCTGGTCGCCCGTGAGCATGACGGTCTGGCGGACGCCGGCGGCGTGGAGGGCCCGGATGGCCTCGGCCGCATCGGCCTTGATCCGGTCGGAGATGACGATGTGGCCGGCATAGGTGCCGTCGATGGAAACGTGGATGACCGTGCCCTTGAGCTCGCAGGGATGGGATGCCGCGCCTTCTTTTTCCATCAGTTTCTCGTTGCCCACGGCAATGCGGCGGCCATTGACCGTAGCGATGACGCCATGGCCGGCGGTCTCCTGGATGTTTTCCACGGAGCAGTCGTCCTGCTCGTCGGGATAAGCGTTGCGAAGGGCGGCGGCGATGGGGTGCGTAGAGTGGCGCTCGACATGGGCAGCCAAGTGCAGAAGTTCTTTTTCGTCAATGACTTCCGGATGGACCGCCGTCACTTCGAAGACACCTTCCGTAAGGGTGCCGGTCTTGTCGAAAACGACCGTCTGCACGCGGCTGAGGGTGTCCATGAAGTTGGATCCCTTGACGAGGATACCCTTGCGGGAAGCCCCGCCGATACCGCCGAAGAACGTGAGCGGGATGGAGATCACGAGGGCGCAGGGGCAGGACACCACCAGGAACATCAGCGCCCGGTAGATCCAGGTGGCCCACTCGCCCGTGATGAGGGACGGGATGAGGGCGAGCGCGACGGCCAGGCCCACGACGATGGGCGTATAGACTTTCGCGAACTTCGTGATGAAGCTCTCGCTCTTGGACTTATGTTCAGCTGCGTTCTCTACGAGATCCAGGATCTTGGCTGCGGTGGATTCGCCGAAGACCTTGGTTGTTTTCACGCGAAGGACGCCGGTGAGATTGACACAGCCGGAGAGGATCTCGTCCTCCGGGTGTACGGCTCTCGGGACGGACTCGCCCGTGAGCGCCACGGTGTCCAGGGAGGAGTCCCCTTCCAGGACGATGCCGTCCATGGGCACTTTCTCACCGGGCTGGATGACAATGACTTCGCCCTTCTGGACGGTTTCGGGGGCCACGGTTTCGAGGTGGCCGTTCCGCTCCACATGGGCCGTATCCGGACGGATGTCCATGAGGTGGGAGATCGACTTCCGGCTCCGGCCTTCCGCAATCCCTTCGAACAGTTCACCCACCTGGAAGAACAGCATCACGAACACCGCCTCCGGGAACTGCGTCTGCGCCCCCGGCAGGAAGCCGATGACGAGCGCCCCCAGCGTGGCGACGGTCATGAGGAAGTTCTCGTCCAGCGCCTCCCCATGGGCCAATGCCTCGACCGCCTCCTTGATGGTCTCCCATCCCACGATGAGGTAAGGAATGAGGTAAATGAGCAGGTAAGCCCATGTGGGCCAATCGGTTCTCTTCTCGATGATGACGGACGCAATGAGCAGCACGGTCGCAGCGGCAATCTTGATCAGCGTCTCCTTCGTCTCGCCCTCCTCCTCGTGATGATGGTGGTGATGATGACCTTCGTGGGCGTGTTCGTCGTGGTGGCCGTGCTCGTGGTGGCAGTCGCAGTGGGCATGCTCGTGATGGTGCTCGTGCTCTTCGTGATGATGGTCTTCGTGTATCATGGTTTTTCGTATTTTCACGATGCAAAGATACACCCTCCCCCGTGCAACCGGGTTGCAATTGACACCGTTTTCCTCAGTTCCCTGGCATTCAGGCACTTATAAAAACTGCCTTGTGCACATTTACACAAAGCAGTTTCAACAAATAACTGACTGTACGGTAATTATGGAAAACGGCGCGAAATTATTCCGCGCGAAGCAAATGAATCCAGTCGATCCCCCAGGTACCTTTGGAATAGGTCGTGCCCACGCGCTGCCAGCTCATCTCGTCCCGGCCGGAAAGCGTGACGGTATAGTGAACCTCATGACCATTTGGGAATGTGAGAGTCAATTCGTTACGCTTAAGCCTCCACAAAAGGTCAATCTCATGCGACGCATTCACTTCATAGTCGCGGATGCGCCGATGCGCCGTGCCGTCGGCCTTGAACGTATACACGGAAGACGCCTCATAAGCCAACACGGTAGGGTCGTAAATTTCAGTCCACGTTCCTGTCAATGCCTCCGCATCGACCACCCCCTGCTTCGTGCAGGCCGCGAGAGTCAACACCCCCACCCAAAGAAGAATCCAACGTTTCATCGTAACTTTTTGTTTATAAATCCACTCCCCCTCAAAATCTTGCATACCACTAGCGCCACATGTGCACGCCGCGCCTCCAGCACGCGGCCGGGAACGTTTCCCCTGCGTTTCGTAGCCGCTCACGTGCTGCAGCATGGCCCAGGGAACGTTTGGGCCCGGTTGCGTGCCCGGAGACGTGCTGAGGAGCGGTTTTGGTGTTGGGCACGCGGGAAGATATGTGTCTTGCCAACGATTCAAACATAGCGAGGTGAAGGTTTGTGGTTCGATTGTATGCTTATGGGCCGGAGGAGGGTGTGCCCTCGACGGCGGCGAGGGTGGCGATGGAGATGCGGGCGGAGGTGTAGGGGCGGAGGGCGGCATAACAGGCGTACAGGGTGGCGCCGGTCGTGAATGTGTCGTCCACAAGGAGGATGTGCCTGGCCCGGGCGAGTGCCTTTTGGGGAGATTCCCGGTCAAGCCGGGGATGACGGAGGGCATCAGGCCGGAAGTGACGGAGGGCATCAAGCAGGGAATGATGGAAGGCATCAAGCAGGGGACGACAGAAAACATCAGGCAGGGGATGATGAAGGGCATCAAGCAGGAGATGACGGAAAGCATCAAGCCGGGGACGGGAAGAGGCATCCCGGTGGATGGGGGCAAAGGAGACCTGGAAGGCGGAGGCGACGTTGCGGGCCTTTTGCTCGATGGTGAGCTTGGTTTGGGTACGGGTGCGGCGGGCCCTGAGAAGGATGTCAGAACGGCATTGAACAAAGGAAGTAAGATTCTTTCGTCGACCTTCGGTCTCCTCAGAATGACAAATGGCATCGCAGATTGCCTGGGCAAGGATTTCGGCCTGGTTGTAGCCGCGGGAGCGGCGGCGGGTCCAGTGGAGGGGGACGGGGATGATGAGATCCACATCGGCAAAGTGCGGGGCAGAGGCGAGGCGGCGGCCCAACAAACCGCCGAAAAAACGACCGGCGGCCAGGTCACCGTGGTACTTCAAGGCGCGAGGGATGGCGCGGTAGGGACCTTTGTAGTGCATAAGGGCGGCGGCATAGGCATAGTCCATGCGCTCGTCGGCGGGTCGGTGGCGCTCGAGGACCGCGTTGAAGCGGTCAGCCAAAGGGTTATGGGCCGATAGCCAATGGTAAGTGTACGGCACGTCGGCGGCGCAGGCAAGGCACAGGTGCCGCTCGCGAAGGCCGAGGCGGCACCCGCACGCGAGGCACTCGCGAGGAAGAAAAAGGTCCAGTATGGCACGAAGGTAAAAGAGCATGGCAAGCAAGTTAGCGCACATAAAAGAAAAACAACACAAGTTGTGGATAACTTGTGTTGTTTCAGTATGCTTTTTAATGTTTTCGGTCGTGGGGGACCTGAAACAACGCGCTTTACGCCGCCTTGCGGGCCTGAATCTTATGCACGAAAGTGATCAGGATGGAGCCCAGGATGCCGGCGCAGAGGGAGCCCATGAGGACGGCGATCTTGCCGGCGTCGCGGAGGTGCTGGGTGACTTCGGCCGGAATGTCGGGACCGGCGAAGCTCAAGGTATCGACAAAGATGGACATCGTGAAGCCGATACCGCCCAGGCAGGCGACGGCGAAGAGCATGGGCCAGGTGGACTTGGCAGGCATCTCACCCACCTTGCACTTGATGGCGATCCAGGAGGCGAGGGTGATGCCCAGCGGATTGCCAAGAAGCAGGCCCAGGAAAATGCCCATGCCTACTCCGCCGAGGTTCGCGTCATACGCGAACACGTTGAAGTACGACGGATCGGTAATCTCCACGCCGGCATTGGCGAGGGCGAAGATAGGCATAATCAGGAAGTTGACCCAAGGATTGAGCTTATGCTCCAGCCGGTAGGACGGCGGAACAGTACGCTTCGTAAGGCCGGAAAGATGACGCAGGTAGTGGCGCTGCGGGCCGTTCGGAAAGTCTTCCTTCGTGGCGATGGCCTCCGCCTCGAGGAGCCCGTTGTACAGGATCCGGGCGCGGCGGTGGAACTTGGCCTGGTTGTAGCGGGCCTCCATCGGAATCAGGAACGCGATGACGACGCCCGTCATCGTGGCGTGGATGCCGCTGTAATAGAACAGGAACCACACGATGATGGCCGGGATGGCATAGAAGGCCGTCCGCTTCTCGCCGAGGCGCTTCATCAGGAACACGAAGCCGATCACCAAAAAGGCGATTCCCAGCAGTAACAGGTTGATCTTCCCGCCATAGAAGAGGGCCACGACGAGGATGGCGATGAGGTCGTCGGCAATGGCGAGGGCCGTCAGGAAGACCTTCAAGGACACCGGCACGCGGTCTCCCAGAATCGACAGAATACCCACCGCGAAGGCGATATCCGTCGCCGTAGGGATTCCCCAGCCGCTGGCTGCGACGGTTCCATGGTTTACCAGCGTGAAAATGAGGGCAGGCACCGCCACACCGCCGAAGGCCGCGATGATCGGCAGGATCGCCTTCTTGAAGGACGACAGTTCGCCGCATACGACCTCCCGCTTGATTTCCAGGCCCACGGTGAAGAAGAAGATCACCATCAGGATGTCGTTGATGAACTTCTCCACCGTCATCCCGTGCGGGAATACCCAGTCGATAGCCCCGCCGGGGCTCTTGATATTCATCGTCAGGGACGTCTCCAGGAAATCGTGATAAAGATGCTTCGTGAAAGGCAGGTTCGCCAGGAGCATCGCCACGACCACGCAGGCGAGGAGGACGACGCCGTTGGCCCAGGGCTGCTTGGAGAACTTGTCCTGGGAAATGCGGAAGTTGTGGACTTCCTTGTTCCACCAATAAATCGGAATGAGTGCCATTATTCGCCGTAAATATAAAGATGCTGTTCCGGGGTAAGGGTGTCGATGCGGACGCCCCAGGAAGCCAGTTTCCGGGAGGCGACCTCATGGTCGATCTCCGCGGGGACGTTGTGAAGTTTGCCCACGAGCTCGCTGCGGTGCTCCACCAGGTACCGGGCGCTGAGGGCCTGGATCGCGAAGGACATGTCCATGATCTCCGCCGGATGGCCGTCGCCAGCGGCGAGGTTTACGAGCCGGCCCTCGCCCAGGATATATACCGTGCGACCGTTTTCGAGGGTAAAGGCCTCGATGTTCTGCCTGGCCGGATGGTGCTCCACCGCGTGTTCCCGGAGCCAGGCGACATCCACCTCCACGTCAAAGTGGCCGGCGTTGCAGCAGATAGCCCCGTCCTTCATCTTCAGAAGTTCGGCAGGCGTAATCACGTCCTTGCAGCCCGTGGCGGTGACGAAAAGGTCGCCGAGGGGGGCGGCATCGGCCATGGGCATCACCCGGAAGCCGTCCATCGCGGCCTCGAGGGCCTTGACCGGATCCACTTCCGTGACGATGACCCGGGCGCCGAGACCCTTGGCCCGCATGGCGATTCCCTTACCGCAGAGGCCGTAACCCGCCACCACGACATCCTTCCCGGCGACGATGAGGTTCGTCGTGCGGTTGATGCCGTTCCAGACGCTCTGGCCCGTGCCGTAGCGGTTGTCGAAGAGATGCTTGCAGTCGGCATCGTTCACGAGCATCATCGGGAAGGTCAATTTCCCCGCGCGGTCCATCGCCTTCAGGCGGAGGATGCCGGTCGTCGTCTCCTCGCAGCCGCCGATCACGCCGGGCAGCAGCTCCGGGAACTCCCTGTGAATCAGCGTCACCAGGTCTCCCCCATCGTCGATGATGATGTTCGGGCCCACCTCCAGCACACGCCTCAGGTCATCCTCATATTCCTCCATGGTCGCGCCGTGGATGGCGAAGACGTTGAGCCCTTCGTGGACCAGCGCCGCGGCCACATCGTCCTGGGTACTAAGCGGATTGCAGCCGGTGGCGTACATTTCCGCCCCGCCGGCGGCCAGGCACAGGCACAGGCGCGCCGTCTTGGCCTCCATGTGCACGCTCAGGGCGATCTTGAGCCCCTTGAACGGCTGCGTGGCCATGAAATCTTTCTCGATGCCGTCAAGCAGCGGCATGTGGTCGCGGACCCACTTGATCTTGAGCGCTCCGCTTTCCCACAGGTTGATGTCTCGGATGTGACTGGACATGGTCTGTATCATTAAGAAGTGCAAATTTAGCAAAAGATTCGGAGAATTATCGACAGAAAGTTGCTACCTTTGGACTACACGGAAAACCACGGATGACCATTTGACTGTTTATCGATATGAAACGGATTGTTATTCTGGCAGCGGCAGCCGCGCTTGCAGTCTGCTGCGCCCCCAAACCTAACACGCTTACGTCGGCGGAAAAGGCCGACGGCTGGGAACTTCTCTTTGACGGCACCACCCTCGGCGGATGGCGCAGTTTCAACGAATCCGCCCTCGTGGGCGAATCCTGGGTCGTCGAGGACGGCACCATCAAGGCTACCGGCGCCGGAGACGACGCCCACGGCTACATCGTCACGGACAAGGTCTATGAGAACTTCGACCTCAAGTGGGAATGGATGATTTCCAAGGGCGGCAACTCCGGCATGCTCTACCATGTGGTGGAAGGCCCGCAGTACGCAGTCCCCTATGTCACCGGTCCCGAGTATCAGCTCATTGACGATGAGAACTTTACCGAGATGAACGACGGCTATGTCCTCGAGCCCTGGCAGCGCTGCGCCGTGGACTACGCCATGTACGTGCCCGATTTCGAGAAGCGCATCCTCAAGCCCGCCGGCGAGTGGAACCAGTCCGAGATCATTTTCGACAACGGCCACGTCACCTATCTCCTGAACGGCCAGGTTACCGTGGAATTCGATGCCTGGACCCCCGACTGGTACGCCCGCAAGAACAGCGGCAAATGGGAGAACGCACCGGAGTACGGTCTCTCCCGCCGCGGGGTCATCTGCCTCCAGGACCACGGCTACCCCGCCTGGTTCCGCAACGTAAAAATCAAGGAGTTACCCGCCAAGGAAACGGAAGAGGTCCTCTTCAACGGCAAGGACCTCACCGGCTGGGTGAACTACGGCACCGAGCTCTGGTATGTCGATGAAGAAGGCAACCTCGTGTGCGAAAGCGGCCCCGACAAGGGCTACGGTTACTTCGCCACGGAGAAATACTACGACGACTTCGACCTTTCCCTCGAGTTCAAGCAGGAAGCCAACGGCAACTCCGGTGTCTTCATCCGCTCCACGGTCGATGGTACCACGGTAAGCGGCTGGCAGGTGGAGGTGGCCCCCAAGGGCAACGACACCGGCGGCATCTACGAATCCTACGGCCGCGGCTGGCTCATCCAGATCCCCGACGAGAAGGAAGAGATCCTGAAGGAAGGCGAGTGGAACACGATGCGCATCCTCTGCCAGGGCGACCGGGTCCAGACCTGGCTCAACGGCGAGCCCATGGTGGACATTACCGATGCGAAGATCGGCGCCGGCAACGGCCGCATCGCCCTCCAGATCCACGACGGCGGCGGCATCAAGGTCCGCTGGCGCAACCTGAAGGTGAAGACACTGTAATGTTTTTTTCGTACCTTTGCCTTCACTGAAACCAAAACTTGAAAGAAAATGGGAATGTTAGACGGAAAGGTGGCCCTCGTCACCGGCGCCGCGCGCGGCATCGGCAAGGCCATCGCACTCAAATTCGCATCCGAGGGCGCAGATGTCGCCTTCACGGATCTTGTCATCAATGAAGCGGCGGAGGAAACCATCTCCGAGATCGCCGCTTACGGCCATAAAGTGAAGGGCTACGCCTCCAACGCCGCCAATTTCGACGAAACGCACGCCGTCGTAGAGGAAATCCTCAAGGACTTCGGCAAGATCGACATCCTCGTGAACAATGCCGGCATCACCAAGGACGGCCTCGTGATGCGCATGAGCGAGGCCCAGTGGGACGCGGTCATCGCCGTGAACCTCAAGAGCGCCTTCAACTTCATCCACGCCGTCGTGCCGGGCATGGCCCGCCAGAAGGGCGGTTCCATCATCAACATGGCCTCCATCGCCGGCCAGATGGGCAATCCCGGACAGGTCAATTACGCCTCCTCCAAGGCCGGCCTCATCGCCATGGCCAAGTCCGTCGCCAAGGAAATGGGTTCCCGCGGCATCCGGGCCAATGCGATCGCCCCTGGCTTCATCGTCTCCGAGATGACGAACGCCCTTCCCGAAGCCGTCCGCGACGAGTACATCAAGCAGATCCCGCTGCGCCGCGGCGGCACCGTCGAGGAAATCGCCAACACGGCCCTCTACCTCGCCTGCGACCTCTCTTCCTACGTCACCGGCCAGGTGATTGCCGTCAACGGCGGACTGTACTGCTAAACGGCTGTCTATTAATTTTTTAAAGGAAGGTCTATGTCCTTTTTGGAACATAGACCTTCCTTCATTAGATTGATAGTCAACGTGTTGCTTACTTGTCTTTGTCCCGCAACAGCACCTGGCCGCCGGCAGAATCGACCAAGATGGTACTCTCCCGATGGACGGTCCCATCCAGGATGGACTTGGCCAGCAGGTTCACGAGCTCCCGCTGCATGAGGCGCTTGATCGGACGGGCGCCGTAGGAAGGCTCGTAGCCATGGTCCACCATGTAGTCCTCGAAGGCGGGGGTGAAGTCCACGGTGATGCCGTTCTCGGACAGCTTGTGCCGCAGATCGTCCATCTGGATGTGCAGGATGTCGCGGATATCGGCCTTGGAAAGCGGGTCAAACATGATGATCTCGTCGATCCGGTTCAGGAACTCCGGACGCACCGTCTGCTTGAGGACATCCAGCACGCGGCCGGAACACTCGTCCAGCAGCTGCCGGCGCTGCGCGATGGCCTGGACATTCACGCCATCCACCTCCGGCAGACGCTCCATGTAGCTCTGGATGATGTCCGAGCCGGCATTGGAGGTCATGATGAGGATGGTGTTCTTGAAGTCCACGGTACGGCCCTTGTTGTCCGTCAGCCGGCCGTCGTCCAGGACCTGCAGCAGGACGTTGAACACGTCTGGATGGGCCTTCTCGATCTCGTCCAGGAGGACCACCGAGTAAGGTTTCCGACGCACGGCCTCGGTCAGTTGGCCGCCCTCGTCATAGCCCACATATCCCGGAGGCGCACCCACCAGACGGGAAACCGTATGCCGCTCCTGATACTCGGACATGTCGATCCGGGTGATCATGTTCTCGTCGTTGAACAGGAACTCCGCCAGGGCCTTCGCCAGCTCGGTCTTGCCCACGCCGGTCGTACCCATGAACAGGAAGGAGCCGATGGGGCGCTTCTCGTTGGACAGGCCTGCCCGGTTGCGCCGGACGGCGTCGGACACGGCCTGGATGGCGCGGTCCTGACCCACGACCCGCTTGTGCAGTTCGCTCTCCATCCGCAGGAGCTTTTCCTTTTCACTCTCGAGCATCCGCTTGACGGGAATGCCGGTCCATTTGGCCACGACCTCCGCAATATCCTCCGGAGTAACCGCCTCGGTGACAATCGGTTCTTTAATCGCAGCCGCCTTGGCGGACAGGTCGTCGATGGTCTTCTGCGTCGCGACCATCTTGCCGTAACGCAGCTCCGCAACCTTGCCGTAATCACCCGCGCGCTCGGCCGCTGCCGCCTGGATCTTGTAATCCTCCATCTCCTGGCGGGCCTTCTGCAGGCCGGCGAGGATGTCCTTCTCCTCGTTCCAACGCTTCATGAGCGCGTCCCGCTTCGCATTCAGTTCCGCCAATTCCGCCTCCAGCTTCTCCATCTTCAGGGACACGCCCTCGCGCTTGATGGCCTCCTTCTCGATCTCCTTCTGCCGGATGGCGCTGTTCAGCTCGTCGATGGGCTCCGGCACGGAGTTCATCTCCAGCCGCAGTTTGGACGCAGCCTCATCCACCAGGTCGATCGCCTTGTCCGGAAGGAACCGGGAAGTAATATACCGGTGCGAGAGGTTCACCGCCGCGATCAGGGCGTCGTCCTCGATCCGGACCTTGTGGTGGTTCTCGTAGCGCTCCTTCAGGCCACGCAGGATCGCGATGGACTCCGCAGGCGAAGGCTCGTCCACCATCACCATCTGGAACCGCCGCTCCAGGGCCTTGTCGGTCTCGAAATACTTCTGGTACTCGTCCAGGGTGGTGGAGCCGATCGTGCGGAGCTCGCCACGCGCCAGGGCCGGCTTCAGGATGTTGGACGCATCCATCGCACCGGACGAACGCCCGGCGCCCACCAGCGTATGGATCTCATCGATGAACAGGATGATCTCGCCGGCGGAATCCACCACTTCCTTCACGACCCCTTTGAGCCGCTCCTCGAATTCACCTTGATATTTCGCACCCGCGATGAGGGCGCCCATGTCCAGGGAATACACCTGCTTGGACTTCAGGTTCTCCGGAACGTGGCCGGAGACGATGTTCTGGGCGATACCCTCCGAGATGGCGGTCTTGCCCACGCCCGGTTCACCCACGAGGATCGGGTTGTTCTTGGTCCTCCGGGAGAGGATCTGGAGCACCCGCCGGATCTCGTCGTCCCGGCCGATGACCGGATCCAGCTTCCCCTGGGCGGCCCGTTCGTTCAAATTCACTGCAAAACGCTGCAGGAAAGAGTTCTGATTGTTATTTGCCATAGTCTTTGTTCTCCTTTTTATCCGGGACGGGACTATGCAGCGACAGCCGTCTGCCCATCACGGACAAACGGCTATCGTCAAACTCTATTCCTTGGGTCGGAGAACTGACAAATTGTCAGCCCCGGGATAGACTATTCAGCAGTCGGATCGGTCTGCGGGATCTCCACCGGGAAGGCCGGGGTCTCGGACGCCGGGGCGGCCTGGTTCAGGATCTCGGTGCTCACGGAGTCATTCGTGCTGGCCTGGGAGCCGTGGGAAAGGATCAGGGTGCTGGCGATGGCGAGCACAAGGATGAAGGCGACCAGGTACCAGGTGGCTTTCTCCAGGATGGTGGCCGTCTGGCGCACGCCGAGGGCCTGGTTGGCGGAGGTGAAGTTGGTGGCGAGGCCGCCGTCCTTGCCGTTCTGCAGGAGGACGACCACGATCAGCAGGATGGCCGCGAGGACGATCAGGACGACCAGGATGGTGAATGCTACGTTCATATCTTTAGTTCAATTTGTCAATAAGGGATGCAAAGTAAGCACTTTTTTCCGGATTATCCAAAAGCAGACGGGAATAAATGCGCCGCGCTTCCTCCACACAGCCCTGTTCGGCGAAGATCCGGGCCAGGGTTTCGGTGGCATAGCGGTCCGCCAGGTCCGTCCCGTCGGCCTCCTTCGCCCCGTCGGAGCGGGGCTTCACGGCAAACCGGGTGAAGATGTTGTCGTCCGAGCGGCGGACGTTCCGGTACTGCGACTGGGAGAAATAGTCGCCGCCCACGACATGGACCTCGCGCTCCTGCTCCTCCTCGGCTTCGGGGGCCGGGGCGATGTAGGAACGGATCAGGGCCTCGGCATCCTTGTCGGCATAGTCGGGCCTGCGGCCGGCGCGGACCAGGTCGGCCACCTTCCGCCGGTCGCCGATGTACAGAGCTTCCTGCGCATACTGCTCCATGCCCCAGTCGTCACCGCCGGAGCGGGACATCCTGGCACACAGTTCCTTCCGGGCCGACGCAAACCAGGGATACAGGTGGACCACCCCGGCGAGCTCATCCATCGTCAGGGAGCCAAGGTCGATATAATCGGGATTTACCATTGGGCGACGGTGGCATTGAAGATATCCTCGACCAGCTTCTCGATGATGGTCGTACACAGGGAACTTTCCACCGCGTCAAGGGAGTTGCTGGAATCGTAATCCTCGTAGGCGGAGAAAGACTTGTTCGAGAAGTCCTCCTCGGGATACTTGCGGTTCGTGAAATCCACGGAGACCGTGATGGTGAGCCGGTTCTGCGCGGCGACCTCCCCGGCGGTGACGGCGGTCGCCTTCACGTCGTAGCCCGTCACGGAACACACGACTTCCAGGTCCCCGTCCACATCCACCTGCTCCAGCGACGTCAGTTTGCGGAACTTGTCCTGAAGGGCTTCCGTGAGTTCGTTCGAGAGGGACGGATTCACCCGGAGAGCCTTATATTCCACGAAAGGGATGGTGATAGTCTTCACGTCCGGCTGGATGTTCGTGCCGGAGAAGGAATAGATCCCGCAGGAGACGGCGAGGGCCGCTACAGCGGCGAAAAGGAGCAACTTCTTCATTTCTTGCGGAATTCTTCGGGAAGTTTACGGTAAAGGGTACGCTCGGACATGCCCAGCTCCTCGGCCGCCAGCTTGCGGTTGCCGTGGTGCTTCTCGAGGGCCTGGCGGATCATCTCCGCCTCCTTCTCCTTGATGGAGAGCGGACGGTCGTCCTGCTGGGGCTGCTCGTCCTGGTCCATGTCCACGATCCGGCCGGAAGGGGCGGTGAACTCCGCACCCTGCCATTCCGCTTCCTGCGGACGGACCGGCTCCGGCGGAGCGGGCAGCTGGCGGCGGTTCACCTGCGCTTCCAGCTCGTCGATCCGCTGGTTCAGGTCGAAAATGGCCTTGACAATGGGTTGCAGGTCAATATTGGCCGTTCCTCCGGCAGCCGGTCCGGACGAAGGACCACCCTCGAAGACGACCGGGATGGGCTCCCCTTCCTCCACGGGCATGAAGGGCGTAAGCTCCTGCGCGCTCAGCTCGATGCGCTGGAGCGTAGGGGTCACCTTGCTCGACACCTGCGCCGTCAGGGCCTGGGTAAAGCCCATGAGCTGACGCACGTTGCCGGGCCACCGGTAGGAGGACAGAAGCCGGATGGCATCCGGACGAAGGGAAATCTTGCACATGCCGCTGGTCTCGGAGAAATCCGAGGTGAACTTGCGGAACAGCAGGTAGATATCGTCTTTCCGGTCGCGCAGGGCGGGAATCCGGATCTGGGCCGCGCTCAGGCGGAAATACAGGTCCTCCCGGAACCGGCCCCGCTTGACGGCCTCGTAAAGGTTCACGTTCGTGGCCGCGACGATGCGGACATCGGTATGTTCCACTTTATTGGAGCCCACCTTGCGGTATTCCCCGGACTGGAGCACCCGGAGCAGGAGCGCCTGCGACTCCAGCGGGAGTTCGGCGATCTCGTCCAGGAAGAGGGTGCCGCCGTTGGCATCCTCGAAATAGCCCTTGCGCGTTTCCGTGGAGCCGGTGAAGGAACCCTTCACATGGCCGAAGAGCTCGGAATTCACGAGTTCCTTGGCAAGGGCGCCGCAGTTCACCACGAAGAAATTGTTATTCTTGCGGGAGGAATATTGGTGGATGATCCGTGCGAAGTTTTCCTTGCCGACACCGCTTTCGCCGAGGATGACCACGCTCAGGTCCGTCGGCGCGAACTTCACCGCCGTTTCCAGCGCCTGGTTCAGCGCCGGATCGTTGCCGATGATGTCGTATTTGTTTTTCAGTGCCTGTAAGTCCATAGTCCTGCAAAATTACTAAAAAAATAGTATATTTGCATTCTAAGCGACAAAGATCAAATTCTCTCATATGATGAAAAACACCCTTAAGTTTCTTGCAGCCGCCACGATGTTAGCGGCAGCGGTTTCCTGTGCATCCGTCGAAAAGATGGCCAAGATGGCCCAGAACGTGAAGGTCACCTGCGAACCCGGCGTCCTCGAGGTCGTGGACCAGAGCATCGACCCGGTCGTCTCCGTCACCTATCCGGCCGACTACTTCCACCCGAAGGCCATCCTCGAGGTCACGCCCGTCATCGTGTATGAAGGCGGCGAAGCCAAAATGAGCCCGATCATCTACCAGGGCGAGAAAGTGAAGGACAACTACAAGGCCGTTTCCTCCAAGGGACAGACCGTCACCGAGCGTCTCCACTTCGACTATGTGGAAGGCATGGAGAAGAGCCACCTCGAGCTCCGCGGCGTCGCCCGCTACGGCAGCAAGTCCGTGAACCTCCCCACGAAGAAGGTTGCCGACGGTGCGAACACCACTTATATGCTTGTCAAGCGCGACGGCTTCGTCACCCCGAAGGCCGACGCCTACCAGGATGTCATCACCTCCACCGCCGAGGGCCAGATCAAGTACCTGGTGAACAGCGCCGACGTCCGTAACTCCGAGCTCAAGGGCCAGAGCGTCCGCGAGTTCCTCGCCGCCATCGACCAGATCAATGCCGACGAGCGCACCTCCATCAAGAGCACCGAGATCCTGGCCTACGCTTCCCCGGAAGGCCCCGAGCGCAAGAACAACGAACTGGCCGACAAGCGTTCCGCTTCCGCCCGCAAGGCCTGGAACGAATTCGCCAAGAAGCACAACGCCCAGAACCCCGAGGTCAAGTCCCTCGGTGAGGACTGGGAAGGCTTCCAGCAGCTCGTCCGCGAGTCCGACATCCAGGACAAGGAACTGATCCTCCGCGTCCTCTCCATGTACAGCGACCCGGCCGTCCGCGAAAGCGAGATCCGCAACATGTCCCAGGTGTTCACCGCCCTCAAGGGTGAGGTCCTCCCGGAACTCCGCCGCGCCCGCCTCATCGCCAACGTCGAGTATCAGAACTACACCGCCGAGGAACTCCTCCAGCTCCTGGACAACAACGCCGACGTCCTTGACGAAGAAGCCCTCCTGCGCACCGCCACCCTCGTGAAGGACGACGCCCAGAAGGAAGAGATCTACAAGAAGGCCGTGAGCCGCTTCGGCAGCGACCGCGCCCAGTTCAACCTCGCCGCCCTGTATCTTGCCCAGAACAAGAACGACAAGGCCCAGAACGCCCTGAACAAGGTCCACTCCAACGACGCCGACGTCCTCAACGCCAAGGGTGTCATCGCCCTCCGCAACGAAGACTACACCACCGCCGAGAGCCTCTTCCGCAAGGCCGGCACCCCGGACGCCGTGAAGAACCTCGGTATCGTCCAGATCCTCTCCGGCAAGTATGACGAGGCCGCGAAGACCCTGGCCGACGTCAATGGCTGCTGCCACAACACCGTCCTTGCCTACATCCTCACCGACCAGCTCGCCAAGGCCAAGAACGCCGCCCGTTGCAAGGACCAGAAGGTGACCTACCTCAAGGCCATCATCGCCGCCCGTCAGGGTGACGCCTCCGGTGTCCGCGAGAACCTGGGCAAGATCACGGATCAGAGCCTCCGCGCCCGCGCCGCCAAGGACATCGAGTTCGTCGGCTACGACTGGTAATCACTGCCCATGGGCAGAAAAAACCTCATCACCTTATCGATTGCCCTGGGCTTGATTCTGCCCGGGGCAATCTTCTTCCGGTCCTGTACGGTTCCGGTCTATGACGTCGTAGTCGTAGGCGGCGGCCAGGCAGGAATCGGTGCGGCGCTGGCTGCGGCGGAGGACGGAGCCCGGGTGGCCCTCGTGGAACGCGATACACGCATCGGCGGGACCACGGTGCAGGCGGAAGTCGTGGACATGGGCCTGTTCTATGCCTGGCGGAAGCAGATCATCGCCGGACCGGGCTGGGACATGGTCGTCGCCGCCGTCGCCGAAGCGGGCGGAACCCTGCCCGACTTCTCCAAGCAGGAGGCGGACCACTGGATGGAAAGCTGTGTCCATGTGGACCCGTCCGTCTATGCCCGCGTCGCGGAGGAAACCCTCCGGAAGGCCGGAGTACAGGTATTCCTGGGGACGGAGGTGACGGAGGTCCGACGCGTCCGCTCCGGTTGGAAGACCGGTCCCGTCACAGGAAGGCAGGTGGTCGATGCGACCGGAAGCGCCACCGTCGCAGAGCTCGCGGGTGCTCAGCGAGTCCAGGAACCGGCCGATTCCCGCCAGCCGGGATCCTTCTTTTTCTGGCTGGATTCCGAAGGTTTGGAGTTTGACTGGGCGGCCGTGAACCAGGCCTATCGCGAAGCCGTGGAACGGGGCGAAATGCTCCCCACGGACGTCCATGTGGGCATGGCCTGGTTCATCCGCAAGGGCGGCGGTTCCGGCTGCTACGTGCCCCTCGCGGACAATTCCACCCCCGAAGCACGCGCGGAGACGAACCGACGCGGTGTTGAGACGCGCGACCGCGTCTTGGCTTTTATTCGACGCCAGCCGGGGTTGGAGAACGTTTCCGTAACCCACAGCGCCTCCGAAGTAGGCGTGCGCGAAACTTATCGTGTCGTGGGCGAAAAGACTGTTACTGAGGGAGATTACCTGGCCGGCACCGTCCCGGAAGACGCTCTCTCCTGGTCCTACTGGATGGTGGACGAGCACCGGGCCGGCGAACCCGCCCGCCTCGTCTTCCACGAACCGGACAAGAAGGGAGCCGTCCCGCTGGGCGCCCTGCTCCCGCAAGGCGTTCCGGACATGCTCGTCGCCGGCCGCGCCGTCTCCAGCGACCACGGCGCCAACTCCGCCCTCCGCGTCCAGGCCTCCTGCATGGGCATGGGCCAGGCCGCCGGCGTGGTCGCCTCCCTCGCCGCCGCCCGCCGCTGCGACCCCCGCGACGTCCCCCTGGACCTGATCAAGGAGCATCTGAGAGGCATCGGGCATATCGTGCCGTAGGGGCAAATCGCCTGGCACCGCATCCGACCTTCTCCCCCACGACCGTAGGAAAGCATCTGAAATGCTCTGCGAAATTCAATTGGAGGCTCTGCGAAATTCAATTGGGGGCTGGCCCGAAACGTGTTTTTTGGCAAAGCCCTTGCAACTGAAGAAAAAATTCGTAACTTTGCAACCCGCCCTCGTGGCGGAGTTTCGCCAAATGGCTCCCGGAGAGGTGGGTGAGTGGCTGAAACCACCGGTTTGCTAAACCGACGTACGGGTCATTCCGTACCACGAGTTCGAATCTCGTCCTCTCCGCCAGGCTAATTGATTATCAATTAGTTACGACAAAAGCCCCAAAAATAGCCCCAATTTTACGGCTGTTTTGGGGCTTTAATCATTCCTGATATTGAGTGATAGTCTAAGCTTTTTTGAGAGACCGTTCCGAAAAAAAATCGCTAAAAAAAAGAGTTTTTTCCAGCGACATAAGCGACACAACCGACATGATCATTGTCGTTCGGTTGCAAAGGAGGGTGACATCTTTGAGAAAGCTTCAGCCAATTTTGAGTAAGCATCCCGCAACGACAGAAGTTCTGCATCTTTTTTCTTTGACTCTTCCTTCTCTCTTTCCAGTTCATCCTGCAATCGCTTAACTTTCTCTGCAAGCTCAGACTCCCGGGCAAGAAGCTCCGCACTTCTCTCTTCCTCACTCTTTCCCTTCGCAAGCATAATGTCATTCATTGTAGCATCGGCATAGAGGTAACCGAATCCGTGTAGAAGGAACTCTTCATTATACCCAAAGGCTAAGGCATAAGCATGAGCGGTCCTTTTCCCAAAAGGACGCCTGCCGGACAGTTGGTTCGTTACCACCTGCTTCTTTACCCCAAGCCTCTCTCCGGCGGCGGCATGGGTAATCCCTTTCAGCTTAAAGTCTGCAGCGACAATCCTGCAGATCTCCTCCCTGGATTTCAGCCGGGCATTATAATCGAATTCCGCCGGGCTGACAATAGGTGTACTTTTCTCTTCCATAAATACCGGTCCAGTTTAACCTAAACTGCAATACTAAACTAATTGGATGGTGCAAAGGTAGCATATTTTGATTAATATTTCATCATTATTTACAAATAATTTTGGTGGCAAAGGACATATGGCAATTCGCTATTATTAAATACATTATCGTGGCACTTTTGGTCTTTCGCAGGGTTTTCATAATCATTTTCTTGTTATTTAGATTTCATTTTTTGAAACCTTTATTATATCTTTGCAGCAAAACAGAGTTGCTATAACGTTAACTAACAATCAATAAGTCTTATGAAAACAAAAAATGAGGCGCAGGCCAACAACACAAAGAATCTTATGGACATGCCGCTTGTTTATATGACGGGTGCGCAGTTTTTGGAATTGAGCTCGATGTCGGGACGAAGTATTGAGCCACCGTCAACAGAGAGTGACAAGGCCGCAATTCCCAAAATTGTTTATGGAATCAAGGGGCTGGCGCAACTATTCGGGTGCAGCGCTCCAACGGCCAGCAGGATCAAGAAGAGTGGCATCATCAAAGAGGCCATCACCCAGTACAAACGCACAATTATCGTTGACACCGAGAAAGCGCTTGCATTGATGAAAGAAAGAAACGGAACAAAAGGGTTTTAGGTGATGAACATAGACATCGACGATATCCGTGCGGATATCCAAACAAATATGTCTGAGATCGCCGAAACCGGGAGTCCGGATGCCAAGGCTATCCTCGATGAAATGCTGACGATCTTCGAACCCGTCGACTTTTACGAGGAGGGGCATATCGATCAAGGCAAATCCCTGTCGAAACAAGTCTATACAATCGTGGTTGTTGAAAAGATCCTGGAAATAGCCCGGGAGAAACACTGGGACCTCGCTACGGAGAACACCAGGATCTTCATATACAACGGGAGACAATGGCTCATTGTCTCGGCGGATGGCTTCAAGCGTTTTTTGCAAAACGCAGCCAAACGGATGGGAGTTCCTGACAGGTATGCAAAGTACTTCCTGTTCCAGGATGATCTCTACAAGCAATTCCACAGTGCTGCAGACTTACCGACTCCTGAGACTCAGTCGTCAAGAGTGCTGATCAACCTACAAAATGGGACTTTCGAGAACAATGCAGCGGAACACCGCCTTAGAGAATTCCGAAAAGAGGATTTTCTGACATATCAGCTTCCGTTCTCTTACGACCCCGATGCCAGGTGTCCCCTTTTCCACGCTTTCCTTGACAGAAACCTTCCGGATAAAGACAGTCAACACTTGATTGCCGAATACATCGCCTATGTCTTATCCCCCTTTCTCAAACTTGAGAAAGTCCTGATTCTTTATGGCGAAGGGGCCAATGGGAAAAGCGTCTTGTTCCAGATTATCAAAGCACTCTTGGGGGAAGACAACGTATGTTCTTATTCTCTGCAGAACCTTACAGCAAGGGAAGGGTATCAGCGGGCAGAGCTTGGGAACAAACTACTCAACTACGCTCCCGAGATCAACGGTCGGATAGATCCTGCTCTTTTCAAGCAGTTGGCGAGTGGAGAGCCGGTGGAAGCCCGCTTCATCTTCGGGCGGGCTTTCATCCTGCGGAAATACGCTCGCTTGCTCTTTAACTGCAACGTCCTACCCAGCGACGTGGAGATGACCCACGCTTTCTTTCGCCGATTTATGATTATCCCTTTTACGGAAACAATCC
>Ga0310695_10001061_pt1 | contig 66871 bp, 56 predicted proteins | sample RumenRJG_04DNA_FD_203882 | JGI IMG/M metagenome (GOLD analysis project Ga0310695, IMG submission 203882) | Bovine rumen microbial communities from Lethbridge, Alberta, Canada - RJG_04 (v2) (version 2) | ecosystem: Host-associated > Mammals > Digestive system > Stomach > Rumen | place: Canada... | reverse complement strand
GCATCATCAGCAAACTCGACTACGTGAAGAGCCTCGGCGTAGACGCCATTTGGTTCAACCCGTTCTTCGATTCTCCCTTCCATGATGCCGGATACGACATCCGCGACTATTACAAGATAGCGCCACGCTATGGCACCAACGACGATGCCCGCCGACTGTTTGAGGAGGCGCACAAGCGCGGCATGCACGTCATCTTCGACTATGTCATCAGTTATACCTCCATCGACAACCCATGGTTTGTGGAGTCGCAGAAACAGGAGAAGAACAAATACTCCAACTACTACATCTGGACGGAGACCAATTGGGTGGACCCACCACGCGAGTTCGCCGGGTCGTTCATAAAAGGCTACGGACAGCGCAACGGCCAGTTCATGCGCAACTTCTACTGGTGTCAGCCTGCCCTCAATTTCGGCTTCTCCAATCCCGACCCCAATCAGCCGTGGCAGTTGCCCACCAACCATCCCGATGTGCTGGCGATGCGCGAGGACCTGAAGGACGTGTTGCGGTTCTGGATGGACATGGGCGCCGACGGCTTCCGTGCCGACATGGCTGGAGCCCTTGTAAAGACCCGGCAGGTGAGGGGCAACGAGCAGTTCTTCAACACCAATGAGAACGAGACGAAACTCTTTTGGCGTGAGATACGTCAACTTCTGGAAAACGAATATCCTCAGGGATTCATGGTGGCAGAGTGGTCTTATCCTGCCGATGCCCTCGACAATTGTTTCCACGTTGACTTCTTCCATTGGTTCAACGGATATAACGATCTGTTCCAGAAGGAGAGTTGGCGCATCCTCAACGGCGTGAGCGAGGGTCACAGTTATTTCGATGCTGAGGGAAAGGGCGACATCACCGCCTTCCTCAAGAGTTATATGGACCAATATGAGAAAACAGTGGGGAAGGGCTATATCAGTCTGCCACTCGGCAACCACGACAATGCCCGCCTTGGCAACCGCCGCAGCGACAAGGAACTGGAAATCGTCTACGCTTTTGGCTTCACGATGCCCGGCGTGCCCTTCCTCTATTATGGCAACGAGATTGGCATGAGACAGTTGCCCGGCAACTGGCCGCAGGTGGAGGGCGCCTATCAACCACGCAATGGCGCACGCACACCGATGCAATGGAGCAGCGGCAAGAACCTCGGGTTCTCCACGGCAGACGCCTCAAGGCTCTATCTCCCGGTAGACCCGTCGGCAGACGCGCCCAATGTGGCGGCACAGGAGAAAGACCCCAACTCGCTGCTCAACAAGACACGTCGGCTCATCGCACTGCGCCATAGCGAACCAGCCCTCGCCAATTATGCCGAGTTCGTGCCTATCTACCCCTCGGCTGACGCCAGCAAACCGTCGCCATCGGTCTATCCTTTCGTCTATGCCCGTGCGGCAGGCGACGATGTGGTGTTGGTAATGCTCAACCCCAGGGCTGCTGCCTCGGATGCCACATTCCCCGTCAATGTGAAGTTCAGGAAGACCCAACTCCTTGCCGGTGACCGTTTCGCCATGGAGCACAACAAGAAAGACGGCAGCATGACTATCCACATGCCTGCCACCTCATATGCCATTGTGAAACTGAAATAATTGTTGGGAGTAGAAGGGGAGTTGAAGAAGAGTAAATCAATCGAAGGCTGTTAAAGGTGGTTACCTATGAGTTTCTCCATCCACACCATATCATACCATCTGCCAAACTTCTTGCCACACTGATGGAAGTGGGCCACCAGTTGGTAACCAAGCCGTTCGTGGAAATGCACACTGTCGAGTGACAGATATTCATCCTCTTGCTCGCAGTAGGAGATGCATGCGTTCATGTTGAGGATGCCCTGTTGCCGCAATCGCTCTTCCAGAGCATCGTGCAGCAGCAGGCCTATCCCTCGACGTTTCATGTGGCGGTCTACATAGATAGAAGTCTCCACAGCCCATTGGTAGGCGGCCCGCTCCTTGAAGTGACTGGCGTAGGCATAGCCCACGATATGTCCGTCCTCCTCTGCCACGACCCATGGGAACTGACGGGTGACCTTGGAGATGCGTTCGCGGAACTCCTCTTCCGACGGGACGTCGTATTCGAAGGTGATGGCTGTGTTTTCGACGTAAGGGGCATAAATGATGCGTAAAGCCTTCGCGTCGGATAGTTCTACGTCTCTGATGTGCATAAGTATGGATGATGTACTCTGTTAAAGACCGCACAAAGGTATAAAAAAAAACGATATGAAGAACAAGATGAATTATAGAATCACTATAGTTGATGCAAAATGGACAAAAAAGGACACGAAAACATGGGGGTGAATTTATTGAAAAACACTATTTTTGCATATTGTACAAGAAGACTAAAAATACCAGCTCACAACGTGCGATCTTTGAAAATAATTTCTCTCTTTGATACTTTGTATCGAAGATAGGCGGCATCTCGGAATTTCAAACAAAATCTTCGTATTTTGTTTGGTATTTCACTCGATTTGCACTATCTTTGTACCTGACATCGGACTATGTGCGATGACAGACATTGAGGAGAGCTATTGGACTTCACCGGTCAGAGAATCTGCAAAATTCAATGTAACAAAAGGTGAAAGGCTGAAGGCTGCTTCTCCCATGGTTTGTATTGATGGGGCTATTCCTCTTGTAGGGGAATAGTATCCAGACATATAGCTATGGGTGTGGGCTGGTTTCATTCTTTTTTGTTACGGGTATTGCAGAACCTTCTGACGGAGAACGAAAGAAGGCTCACACCTTTACACCTTTGACGATATTTAGATAAAAGAGAAGGCCGATTCGCTTAAAAGGAGGTAGGCACATAAATTAATCTTAACAAATATGAAAAAGTACAACAAACCACAAATGATGGCAAAGAATGCTCCAACTGGCTCTTATGCAGCAGGATGTCCTACCTACAATTCACAAGGCGGGGCGCAAACATCAAGTTTCCCTTTTGGTGGAGGCAATCCTAGAACAAGGAACTGCAAGCAGTGTGAGGTGACAAGATAAGTTGGCCAATCAATAAAAAGGAAATGGACACGCAGTATTAGAGTAGCTGCGTGTCCACTCTATTAAAAACAACGGACAGTAAAATCATAGAGAATATTGCTTTTGTAATAGAAGCACTCATTGCCGCTATAGGATTTTTACTTGCGGTAAGGGAATATTACAAAAATAAACGCAGAAGGTCATCAGACTTTTTGTGGAACAGATAACGACCTACTACTACAAGGAGCAGGAGTCCCTAAAATGGATAGAGCAACTCTCTGACAAAAGGATACCGAAGTTGCAACTGCAATTGTGCCAACGCGATAAAGATAATGAGAACAATGCAGCCGCTCTCTTTCCGAAAATGACACCGAAACAAGCAGATAGTTATTTATGCTGACAAGACAATCAAAAAACAGTTACATACGCATCTATGATGGTGGCAAGTTGGGATACATCACCAATCAACTGACACGCCACGATAGGACATACGATGAAACAGGAGCAGACTTTCTATCCCAGATAAGTCGGCAACCCCAAGATGTGCAACTTCTCGTAGACAACCTCTGTAAATTATATGAAGATGTTAAGCGAGAAGTAGTGGAGAGAGACTTTATGGATTTTGTTAATGATTTGGCCGAACACAAGTTTCTCGTGAAAGGCGATACACCCGAAGATCTTGATGAAGCAGATTTGGATTTCAGCTACTCTATGAAAAATCCAAAGACATTTGCCGATGACTTTACACAGAGGACAAAGGAGCATCCCGACAAAACCACGCAGGATTATCTCATGCAACACGACATACAGAAACCACGTTTAGCGGGATTGCAGTTTGAACTGACAAGTCGCTGTAACGAACGTTGCATTCACTGCTACATACCCAACGGAAAGAAGAATGCGGGATTTGATTTGTCATTTGAGAGATTCAAGTATATCATCGACCAATATGCCGATATGGGGGGCATTTGTGTCACTCTTTCTGGTGGCGAAGCCCTTATGAACAAGGATATCTTGAAGATGCTGCGGTATTGTAGAGAGAAAGACATGCAAATATCTTTGCTCACCAATCTCATTTCGCTCAAAGACGAACAAATATCTGTGCTGAAGGATGTGAACCTCTCGTTGGTACAAGTTTCTCTTTATAGTATGGTTTCTAGTATTCACGATAAGATTACAACAGTCAAGGGTTCTTTTGAGAAAACAAAGACAGCCATTGAGAAGCTTCATGCAGCCGATATACCAGTTCAAATCAGTTGCCCTGTAATGAAAGCCAACAAGAACAGCTACAACGATGTAATGCGCTATGCTGAGAGCCTTAGAATGAAATCACAGACTGACTATGTTATGATGGCCCAATCGGACCTTAATACGGGAAACTTGGCCAACCGTTTGTCATTGGAAGAAACGGAGAAAGTTGTTAGGGACATTGTGTTCTATGATACGGACTATAAAGAAACCACTCTGAAACAGGAACCGATCTCTAGTATCACTCTTGAAGAATATGCCGAGATGCCTTTGTGCGGTGCCGGCGTCAATGACTTGTGTATTACAGTTAACGGTGACGTTTATCCATGTGCAGGATGGCAAGATTTTGTAGTGGGCAATGTGTTCCGACAGTCGCTAAAGCAAATTTGGGAGGAGTCACCAAAATTGAAAGAGGTTCGCAGAGTGAGGCAGAAAGACTTTCCAAAGTGCTTGACTTGTGAAGCACGAGATTATTGCAACATGTGTTTGGTTCGCAACTATAATGAAAGCAACGGTGATATGTTCAAAATTAACAAACACTTCTGTGATGTTGCTTTCCTTACCAAACGATTAGTGGAACAATGGCGCTTTGATATAGTACAAACTAAACAATGACAGACAATCATGCCCATTTGGGTTGGTATTCTGATGGTTATCATTCTCCAAAAGAAGTGTGGCAGGCAGAGCAGGAAGCGGGAATCGAAGAAATCGTTGTTTCCAGTACATCTACCTGCGCAGAGAAGTACAAACTAGTGGTAAGGGAAATGCGTGAACTTATTCGACTAGGTGGTACACGCATTCATCCGATTCTATGGCTGACTCCGCGGATGTTTCATTCTAATTGTCGTTGGGCAATTCCTTATATGATTCATTCTAAAATCCGGTGGCAAGGTGTTAAGATGCATTGGCTAGCTCATAAAGAATGGTATCATAATAGGAAGTTATTGCATAATGCACTTGAATTTGCTTCATATCTTGACGTGCCGGTCCTGTTGCATACAGGAGAATTCATAGAGTGCAAAGCCAGCTTATTTATGGACGTATGCATGCAATATGATCATCTCAATTTTGTTCTGGCACATGGAAGACCTCTAAACGAGACTAAAGAGGTATTGTATATTTGCTCAAACACATTCGTTGACACAGCTTTCATGCCATTCGCTCATGTGAAGGAGCTGGTGGAAGCTGGATTCACTAAACGCATCCTTTATGGAACGGATGCTCCCATCAATCAATTGTTTTATAAAGATATGACAACCACAGAATATATCAAAAACAATTTGAATGGAATGAAACTTGCGCTGGGAGATAAAGTATTTAAAGAAATTTTGTCAAATCAATTATATAAGAACAATGACCTATCATTACTATGCTAGTCGTGTGTCGGGCGATGGCAATGCCGTATTTCCCGACGAAATCATCATCGATGATGAAGAGGAAGTGCTCATCCATCGCAAACCACGTGTTATCGGGTGTAAGGAGAGCAGGGTGAGGTTTGGTGCCATCGGCAGCATCACTATACAAAAACATCTTCTTTTTACTGATATCTATATAGAGACGAGAGGAGGCCGTGAGATCATTGCACGCGGTTTCACTCGTGATGATGCGGAAGAGATAGCAAGCCTCGTCAGATAGGAACTACTCATCCATGGGATGCTAAGTAGATACGTCAGATAGGGAAATGTTAAAATAATGAATTATTTCAATCAAGTGACTATATTTTCATCAAATCAATCCCAATAGCCATGACAGAGATAAACAACATCATCTACTTTGAGTCTGACTAGGAATTTTTAACTCTAACAGTCATATATACTCTACATGATATAGAACCTCACAATGTACAGGCGAATCGTCGAAAGCATTATGACACAGATTAAGATTTTCACCGAGACAACGTATGCGAATACGCAAGGCGGAAAAGCAATGACAATAGACGGATTTGAAAAATTGGTCAATGATTTTCTGACTGAAAATGATGGCAAAATAGCGGTCAAGGACATCAAATACACTATTCAGAGCCCTAATCCCCATCAGATTTTCAACCTTAGCGTGCAACATTGGACGGTTATGGTGATTTATGAGCAGCTATAACTCTATCCCCTGGGCAAGGGGCGGTTCTCTATGACAACCATGAACCGCCCCTATTAATCATTCAGCTTCCTAAATCACTGGATTATGAATCACCGGGACAGCGATTCTGATTCATACCTCAATTCACCGCCATCATCTGGTTAAAGGCCAAGTGAATCCCCTCGGCCAAGGCGAGGCCTATGCCGCGCGAAATGAGGATGAGGTGATGCAATTTCGTGGGCAAATCCAGCAGTTAGCCACTATAAAAGGAATTCTTTAAAAGCCAACAATATGTCACTAATGGTTGTCAATGGGTCTGAGTTGATCCGATACAATCCTTCAACATCTTCTATTGAAGCCTCCAACTCAAGAGGCTTCTCATGGTCTATGCGCTACAGATGCTCAGATATGGGCAACATACGAGCACTGACATTGCACAAGGGGGAAATCATCCTTTGCTCAGACAAGGGGATTTATGTCTCTAAATCTCAGGAAAGGCATGGGTGAAACGGAATAGTTCAGAACGAAACTTCGTGGATATCCAGGACATGGGCAGCGAGTTGGTCGCCATCACCTCCGACGGTCATGTCTATGCCTCCTCATCAGGTGGGTTCAGTTGGTTCAAGCGAAGGTAACCTCTTAAAATAACTTCTGAATCAGAGGACGGTTCTCGTGAATCACTTTTTGTCTATTAATTTGCAAGTCTCCATCTAAAGTCTTTTTTTGCATGCTACCTGCCCAAATATAACTATGCCTAGGAAAAACCGAGAAAAAAGCACCACAGGAATCTACCATGTCATGCTGTTTGCCCCCAACGAGAGAGACATCGAGGTATATACCGACCGCTATGTCTATGTGAGGGAATACAACGGAGGAATAAGAAAAAGAGAGTCCTTCCCACTTTTTTATCCCTTTTCTTTGAAAAGTTATATCTTAGCAGTCGGAAAGGCAAAAGCATACGCAACCACCAGACAACGAACAACACATGAGCGACATCCGACTACTGCCTTACGGCATCTCCGACTTCAAGCAAATCCAATGAGAGGGTAATTATATCGTTGACAAGACGATGTATATCTCCAGAATGGAGAAGGCAGACCCCTTCATTTTCCTCATTTGATAACAACCTATGGCTGAAATACACTGGGCACAGTGGTGTATTTTCAGCTTCTTTCAGTATCTTCCGTAGTTTTATTCAAGAAAATTCATGTTTATTAATGGCCATTCTTGTTTCGCGAAGCGTTTTTTTTACACGAATTACCACGAATCTCCATAAATGGTCATCAATAATTACAGTTTCTTTCAGCTTCTTTCGTAGTCATATAAGAACTACGGATAATACTGACTATTCTGACTTTTCTGAATAATCTGAGAATTCAGTTTCCTTCAGTATCTTCCGTAGTTTTATTCAAGAAAATTCATGTTTATTAATGGCTATTCGTGTTTCGCGAAGCATTTTAGATTCCTTCAGACTTTTCCGTAGTTAAATTTTTCAGTTTTTTCAGACTCTTCCGTAGTTTTATTCACAAGTCAAGCGAGTTCCTCGGCCACGTCGAGGTTCATGCCGCGCCAGATGAGGATGAGGCGGTGCTCCTTCGTGTGCCCAGAGGTGCGCTCCACGTTCACGCTCTCCGCATAGCGCGTGATCTGGCCGATGGCCGTCTCGCGGGCGGCAGCCAGTTCCGCGTCGGTAGCCTTCGACGGCAGGTATTTCAGCTCCATGACGAACGAGTGCTCGATGTCGGGATAGATGCCGAGCATCGGCTGCATGTAGATGTCGGCATAGCCGCCGCTGCCACGGCCCGACAGGTCGCGCACGCCGGCATCCAGCTCAGAGACGGGAAGGTAGAGGCTCGTCATGCAGGTCTGCGACAGCGTGAAACCGTGGACGAAGGCCTCGCCCTTCTGCAGGTCGCGCTGCGCGGCGAAGCGCTTCAGCGTATCCGTGATATACTCGAAGAAAGGACGCCAGTCGCCGTCGTAGGCCATGTTCTCTATCAGCTGGCTGTGGATACGCTCCTCCACTGCCAGGTCGTTGTCGCGGTAGGTGGCTGTCAGGTAGCCATAGACCTGCTCGCGCACCGTCTGGTTGGGGATGCGGAACACCGTCTTTCCGCGGTAGGTGCCCGCGATGGTGATCAGTCCGAAATAGTAGAGCAGCGAGACGAAGTTGTCGGGATCGGTGATTTGCTCCGAGGGGAAGGAGTCCTTCAGCTTGGCGGTGATGCTGCCCGTCTCCACGATGTGCTGGATGACGGAGGCGTCGTGCTCGAAGCCACGGTCCTTGCGGATGAGCATGCGCAGCTTGCCGTAGTCCGTGCGGATGTTCGTGTCGAGCATGTTTCTGGGTGGTCGCCCATTGTTGTCTATGTAATTATAGACGAAGTAGAGCACCATGTCGCTGTTGTACATGGGCGGCTCGTCAAGGCACTCTTCTGAAAAGCAGTAGTTGTCGTACCACGGCTTCATGATCTCTATCAGCTCGTCGGTGGTGTGGCGGAAGGGATAGAACTGCCGGTAGTAGTCGAGCATCGCGCGCACCTCCTGCTCAGTGAAGCCCACCAAGGCGTTGAACTTGGCGTGCATGGTGTAGTTGGTGCCGATGTTGAAGCCGCTGGTCAGGTCGTCCATCGTCACGGGACTCACGCCCGTGACGAACAGCCGCTTGATGGATGTGACGGCCCCTGCCTTGATGGCGTTGAAGAAGGCACGGAAGGCACCTGCGCCGTGGGTCTCCGACTTGTAGCCGCGCTCCGTGCCGGGGTCGGAGAGAATGATGTTGGTGAAGTGGTCGTATTCATCGATGAGCAAGTATATCTGGCGTCCAGCCTCCTGGCAACTGCGCACGAGGGCAGAAAGTTGGTTGGCAGCACCTGTTTTTCCACGCAGCACTTCCATGGCATTGGCTGGCAACAGGTCCGAGTAATTGGTCAGGAACTCCTCATACTGGAGGTTGCAATACTCATCCATCCGCTCCTTGTATCCCTCCAAGTCGCCGGAGAAGGCGGAGAAGTTGAGGTAGAGCACCAGGTAGGTGTTGTGCTCAGGTGTGGGATGCTGGCCTATCCAGAGGTCGCCGAAGAGGCGGTCGAAACTATCTGCCTTCCGAATGTCGTAGTATTGTCGTAGCATACTCATCAACAGCGACTTGCCGAAGCGGCGCGGGCGGATGAAGAAGAAATAGCGGTTGGCGGCCTCTATCTCGGGGATGAAGCGGGTCTTATCGACATAGTAATAATGGGAGAGGCGCACGTCCTCCCAGTTCTGCATCCCATAGGGAATACGCTTGGGTTTCTGTTGCTCGGTGGTCATGGATGGTCGGAGATGCTAATGGTGATACATGCCTATGGTCTTGCAAAAATAAGACAATCATGCGAGAAATACAAATTTTCTCTGGTTATTCTACTTGCAAAATATTGAAGGATGGCTGTTTCCACGAAGCGTTTTTCAGTTCATTCAGCTTCTTCTGTAGTTTTATTCATGTCCATTGATGGCCATTCGTGTTTCCGCGAAGCGTTTTTCAGCTCATTCAGACTTTTCCGTAGTTAAAAATTTCAGTTTTTCAGCTTTTTCCGTAGTTTTTTTCAGATTTCCCTGATACTGTCGGCATAACGGCTCCAGCCGTTGGCTTGGCGATAGGCATCGAGTGAGCCTTTGGGAACGAATATCACAGGCCTGGTGGAGAATAAGGTGGTTGGACCATGCCACTCCGCAGGGACAGGTGACTCACAATAGACGGTGTCGATGACACAGGAGAAGGCCCATTGACCAATATGCTTCACCTGTCGGGGAATGACGAGTGAGGGGCGGTCGTAGCCCGTGAATGGCTCGTCGGACATCTTGTCGACACTGCGTGGAAAGAATGCCGTGACACTGCCAATTACCATCGTGTTGGTGGCCGTTTCGATGATGGCATTGCACTGCTCGCGACTGTCATAAACAGGGTTGTTGTCGCTGACCACCACCTTGCGCAACCGGCAGTTGCCGTTGAACGCACTGGGGGAGATGGAGGTGACGCTGGCAGGAATGTAAATCTCCTCCAGGTCACAGGACAAAAAGGCGTAGTTCTCCAATCGTTCCAATTGGTCGGGAAGGATGATGGACTGCAGCGATGAGCACATCTGGAAGGCATCGCTGTTGATTACCCTCAGGGAGTGAGGCAGTGTCACCGACGTCAGGTTGACACACTCTTCGAAGGCACTGCGACTGAGTTCCGTGATTCCTGTGAAAAACCTCAGCTCGTCGAACGACGTGATTTCGGGATTCCCAGTGAAGGCGTTGCCAAGCGTCCTGACGGCTTCCGCCTCATCGATGGACAGTTGACGGTCGCCGTCGCGGTCCCATCGCCTGACACAGATGTCGTTGACCACAGGGTCGGCAAAGCGAATATGGTCGGTCATCAGCGGAAAGACGGTTCCCCATTCCAACCAAAGTCGATAAACATAGCTTTTGTCAATGGCTGTCCTTTCTATTGTTTCCAAGTCTATCCCGCTTTCTTTTACTTGCTTTCCCCGCCGCAGTTGGTCGATGCTAAAATATGGTACGAAAATAGTGGTGAGCCTCGGGCAGTTGACAAAAGGCGTGCTCTCCTCGGTCATGTTGTTCTGAGGCAGACGCGACTCGAAGATGACCGTCTCCAGTCTGGGGCAGTCTTCCAAGAAATGGTCGCCCAGGCCTGCCACCGTGCCGGGGAAGGTGAACCGCTCTATGGCCGTATGACGGAAGGCATTGCCACGGATGAAGCGCACGGAGGCCGGGAGGCGCACCGACCGTAAGGCAACGCAGTTGTGGAAAGCCCCGGCATCGATGGCGGTCAGTGCCGTGAAATATTGTAGTTCGTCGAAGGAGCGCAACCGCTGGTTGCCCGAAAAAACACTCCCGAGGCTGTCGACCGCCTCTGCCTCCTCATAACTCAGTTCACCATCGCCGTCGGTGTCCCAATGCGCCACGCAGAGCCGTTTGGCCTCTGGGTCGGCGAAACCGATGATTTCGTGGTTGAGGATGCGTAGTTGCAACTGTTGTTCGGCGGCATTGCGCTGAAGGTGAAGCACCTGCCATATCAAGATGCCGATGATGCCCGCCACAAGGAGAGCGGTAGTACCCCATAGCAGATATTGTCGGCGACGGCTGTTGAGGTCTCTCAAGAGTTCGTCCATCTGCTGGTAACGCTGGTCGATGGGTTGCAGGCAGCGCGTGATGACGCGACGGTAGTGGTGTCCTTTCAGCCCCATTCCCTGCATGATGACCCCAAGGGAGTAGATGTCGTTGCGCACGTCGGCCACGGAGTGTTGCAACTGTTCCGGTGCCATATACTGCATGGTGCCTGCCGGCTGCTTCAAGATGGCATGACTATTGGTGTCGGCGAGGCCGAAGTCGATGATTTTCACATAGTCGCCATTATGGGTAACCATGATATTCGAGGGCTTCAGGTCGCGGTGCACCACCTGCTGCGAATGGATATAGGCGACACCCTCGGCGATTTCGCGAAAGATGCGCTGCCGCTCCTGCTGCGAGGGGTTTTCGTCGAGGTAGGATGTCAGAGTGCGTCCGTCAATCCACTCGGCGACGATACAAAGTGCGGCGCCTCGTTTTGGCAGCGTTACCTCCTCGATAGCCATCACCTGCATGACGGAAGGGTGCTGCAACGACACTGCAATCTCAAATTCCTTTCGGAACATCTGCTGATAGACGGGAAAGGTTGCCTGTTCTTCCTTTAGGCACTTGAGCAGATACCATCGGCCATAGCGCTTGGCCTTGAAGAGGTCGCAATGTCCTCCACGCGAGGGTAGCGGCTCCACATCGATGAAGTCGGAGCTGATACCCTCGTAGTCGTCGACGAGGAATTTTGAGGAACTGTTGTCGGAGTCGTTCATGCTTGCTTACTGCGCTCATAACGGATGCCCCCCTTCATTCCACAGACATAATTGAAAGGTGGGTGGCCAGCCTGGCAGAGATCCTTCAGATAGAGTGGCTCGCCATTGATGAAAACATTACAACTGAAAGTGTCACCTGGTTGCAGGCGTGTCATCTCCGATTCTATCACCACAAACTGGAGTTGGCCGAGGTATCGGATATGGCATACCCGCCCTGGTGCCCAGTAGAGCGTGATCTCGTCGCCGATGTTGATGTCCTTTTCCACATCGATGTGCTCGCTGAGGACAGGATTGCTGGGAGGCGTGTCGTTCGCTTGTTGGTGTTGGCAGAAACCGTCGAAATCGGAATATCCCAGAAACTGCGCCAAGATATTGAGCGTATGGGCACTGGGAGTGTAGTCGGACTGCACCTTGCCCCATAGGCGCTTGAGTGTGGTGGCACTGAGCAGTTCATGGGTGCGGGTGTAGATGGCTTCGACAAGGAAGTCGAAATCTGTCTGTGCTATCATCTTGCGATGTAACGACTGCTCCACTGCCGTGCACAATGTCTCATACCGTTGTGTCTTTTCGGTGGGACTATTTGCTTCTTTGTCTTGTTTCACCATGAGCGTAAGGATTGGTGAGATATAAAGTATAATGATTATAAAAACACATTCTCTATGCTAATGCAAAAATGGCAACGCCCTAACTTCAGCGGGTTTGGGGCTATCCGTACATGATATTGCAGGAGTGTGTCTTTGTCTCCTTGTTGTAAGATGATGCCCACGAGTAGGAGGTTGTCGGCATGTCGCTATTTGTAAGCAAAGTTGAAGGCCGTACAAAAGTATAAAAAATAATCGATATGAAGAAAAAAATGAAACAAAGAAATGCCGATGTTTCATTTATTTTCCGATAAAAACGGGGTAAATAGTTTGTCTTGTGCAAAGAAAAACGTAATTTTGCAGTATTCCAACAAAAACCATATTCATTATGAAAAAACTCATTCTATTTCTTGCTTTTATGACGGCATTCACCGCATCTTTTGCGCAGAAGAAACTCGTGCTCTACTTTTCCGAAACAGGAAGCACCAAGACCGTGGCAGAAGAACTGCAACGGCAACTACAAGCCGACATCGAATGTATCGAGGCTGTTACACCCTATACCGGTAACTTTGGGGAAACCATGCAGCGCGGTCAGCGTGAGATGCAGAGCGGAGAACTGCCTGCACTGAAACCCCTGAAGTCGAAACTCGCCGACTACGACGTTATCTTCCTCGGCTATCCCATCTGGTTCGGCACTTATGCCACACCTATCGCCACCCTCGTCAGAGACAATGACTTCGCAGGAAAGACCATTGTGCCCTTCTGCACCTTTGGCAGCGGTGGCCTGAACACCTCGACCGATGCCCTTGTCAAGGCTTTGCCCAAGGCTACCATACAGTCGGGATATGGTGTACGCACTGCAAGAGTGGCTGCTGCACCAAAGGAACTTGACCGCTTCTTGAAGGAGAGGGGATTTAAGGAAGGCACTGTGGAGAAACTGCCTGAGTATTCCGCCCAACAGCCTGTGACAGAAGCAGAAAAGGCCATCTTCGACGCCGCCTGCTCCAGTTACCAGTTCCCTCTCGGCACGCCTTCGACAGTAGGCAAGAGAGAGACCGCCGAGAGTACCGACTATAAGTTCATTGTCAAGAGCCAAGGCCGTAATGGGGCCGAATCTACTTCGACCATCTACGTCACGGTAGGGAAGGAGCAAGGTGCACAGCCTGAGTTCACACAGGTAGTGAGATAAATAAAAACCGGAATTGACGTCAAAGGCTATCCCTTGGCCTGTCATCCCTGCCAAAACCATAATCTTCAATCTTTCGGCTATGAGATATCATAGATTTGTGCTCGTTGCCTTGGCCATAGGAGTCTCGCTCGCCGCATGGACCCAGACGTCGAGGCAGGAACTGCTGTCGCATTTAGAACTGGCGAGCAGCAACTATTGCAACTATCCCAACCCCACGGGGCATCTCACACCGCCCCCTCCGGGGTATGAACCCTTCTATATCAGTCATTATGGCCGCCATGGGGCACGGTATATCACCGACGACAAACAGTATAAATATCTGGTTGGGAAACTCGATACTGCGCAGACGATGAGGCTGCTCACCCCACTCGGCGAAGATGCGCTGCGAAGACTGAAGGTGGCATACGGCGATGCCTATCGCCGCGATGGCGACCTCACCCGCCTCGGCGCCAGGCAGCACAGGGCCATCGCACACCGTATGTTCGTCAACTATCCCTCGCTCTTCAGTCAGCCTCTCACGGTGAAAGCAAACTCTTCCACCGTGAGGCGGTGTATGCTCAGCATGGCCAACTTCTGTCTGGAACTCAAGACGATGTATCCACGGCTCGATATCGACATGAATGCCAGCGAGCACGATATGTATTACCTCACCCCCAACGACAGCATCGAGATACCGAAGTCGGCACGAGATGGTGAACTCTACGACATCCTCGCCGACTTCAAACGGAGAATGCTCAACGGCAGACATCAGATGGACCTGCTCTTCAACGATACCGTAAAGGCCGGACGATTGGTCGACGCACACCGTCTCGCCGACGACCTTTGGCACGTCTCTTCAGATATGCTCTGCCTGCCCGAACTGAGGCTGTCGTTCAGCGACCTCTTCACCGACGACGAAATCATCGATGGATTCCGTGCCTACAATGCCAGTTGGTGCCTGTGGGAGGGACTCATGCCCGGTGCACGTCCCAGTTACTATGCTATCTATCCGCTGCTGAAAAACTTCCTCGATGAGGCTCATGCCGCAGTTCAGTCGCAACAGCCGACGATACGGCTGCGCTTCGGGCACGACAGCGTGCTCCTGCCGTTCGCCTATATCCTCGGTGTCGATGAGGCCATCCACACCACCGACGATATGGAAAACCTCCACAACACCTTCGCCCTCTTCAGGCTCATCCCGATGGCGGGCAATGTGCAGTGGGTGTTCTTCAGGAAACAGGGCAACGCCGACATCCTCGTGAAATTCCTCGTCAGCGAGAACGAGACGTCGATACCTATCGATACCGACTGTTATCCGTTCTATCATTGGAGCGACGTGGAAAGTCATTACCTCAACATGCTGAGAGATGCCAACATCACCTATAAAACTGTTATCGATGAGAAAGAATAATCTCCTGCTTGTGGCCCTCTTCCTCTTGGTTGCTGCTGCCGCCACGGCACAGACCACAAAGGAGGAGATGAAGCGCGACATTTTCCGCACAGGCTCCAACTATTTTGCTTATCCGGGTCCGAAACAGCAGCAACTCACGCCCGCACCTGAGGGCTACGAGCCGTTCTATATCTTTCATTATGGCAGGCACGGTTCACGATACATGTCCGACAACAAGTACTATGTCACTGCCATCAACATGCTCGACAGTGCGAAAAACGAGGGCTTGCTCTCCGATAAGGGTAAGGAGGTGCTCGGGAAACTGCGCGTGGGATATGCCGACGCATGGCACCGCGACGGCGACCTCACAGCCCTCGGTGCACAGCAGCATCGGGAGATAGCCCACCGTATGTTCGACCGCTTCAACAGTTTGCTCGCACATCCTATTACCATCGATGCCAAGTCGTCGACGTCGAGACGGTGCATGCTCAGCATGTTCAACTTCTGCACCGAACTACAGGCGCTCAACCCTTCGTTGCAGATTATGATGGATGCCAGCAAGCACGATATGAAATATGTGGTGGAAGACATGAGCCTGAAACCCAGCGCCACACCCGAGAGCGATGCACTGTGGAAAAAGGCCGGAGAGATGTTCGAGAAGGCGCACAATCCAAAGCATCTCATGGCGACACTGCTTACCGATCCCTCGCGCGTGGCACCCGACTTCAGCGGCAGGGTGCTTATGGAAGCGTTGTATAACGTGGCGCAAGACCTCCAGAACGTTCCCGAACTGGGCATCTCAATCATCGATGTCTTCACCGCGGACGAACTCTTCGAGATGTGGCAGGGATACAACGCGTCGTGGCTCATCGACACCGGACTGGTTCCTGGCAGTGTCCCGGCATACCATATCGTCGACGAAGTGGTCGACAGCATCCTGTCGGGGGCCGACAGGGTGGTCAGGGAGGGAACACCCACGCTGACGCTCCGCTTCAGCCACGACAGTTCGGTGCTGCCCCTGGCATATCTCCTCGGGCTGAAGGAGGCAACGGGAGCCACTGCCGACTTGTCCAATCTCTACAAGCACACGTCCATCGACAAGATTATCCCTATGGCTGCCAACATCCAGATGGTGTTCTACCGCAAGGATGGCGACGAGGTGCTGGTGAAATTCCTGCTCAACGAGAATGAGACCATGCTGCCTGACCTCGAAACGAATTCGGCTCCCTATTACCCATGGAGTATGGTGAGGCAGTTTCTGAACACAAGACGAAACATCATTCCATGATACTACAACAAGAAATTACGCTGAAACCCAAGCCAAGAGGCTTCCATTTGGTGACAGCCGAGATTCTGGGGCAGTTGCCCAAACTGCCCCAAACAGGTCTCGTCAATATCTTCACGAAACATACGAGTTGCGGACTGAGCATCAACGAGAACTACGACCCTGACGTGAGGACCGACATGGAGACCATCTTCAATAGGCTCGTGCCGGAGGGCAGGCCAGAGTATGTGCATACATTAGAAGGCGACGACGATATGCCGGCGCACGCGAAGTCAACACTGAGTGGGGTGAGTCTCACCATCCCCATCACCAACGGCCGCTTGAACTTGGGAACATGGCAGGGCATCTATTTCTGCGAGTACCGCAACTATGGTGACGCAAGGAAGTTGGTGGTGACGATAGTGGGAGAGTAGTACCGGCTTCAGACTTTGTAACCTTTAACCATCTATATCTTTCATGAAGAAAGAAACCTACGAAGCACAAAAAGCCTTTGCCGGAAAGAAGAAACCTTCCATGCTTCGGCGATGTGTTGGCCATGACTACACCAAACGACAAATCTACATGATTACGATGGTGACGGAGGGACGACGTGCCCTCTTTGGAAAGGTTGTTGGCAGGAGCGATGCAGAGGAAGACAGTATGGAAAAGCCTCGGATTGAATTGTCAGAACTGGGGCGGCGTGTCGCTGATGAGTGGTGGGAATCGTCACTGCACCACCCTGAAGTGAAAGTCATAGCCCTACAGATGATGCCCGACCACTTGCATGGCATCCTTTATGTCAAGGAGAAGATGGAAAAACCTCTCGGAATGATGCTTCGGGGGTTCAAGCAAAGTTGCAACCGCCACTATAGGGAGTTGGTGCTTGGAAAGCCCGTCGAGAGGGTGTCGTCTGCATCGCCAGTTTCGCCAGTTTCTCCTGTTCCGTCTGTTGCGTTGCCAACGCAACAAACAAAACCACCTGCTTGGCAGGAACCATCGCCCCGCAAAGACCGAAAAGGTGAAGACCGTACTCACGGTTTGCTCTTTGCACGTGGCTACAATGACAAACTGTTGTTGCGCTCCGGGCAATTAGAGACTTGGCTCCGCTATTTGGCAGACAATCCGCGGCGCTTGCTCATGAAACGTGAGCATCCCGACTTGTTTCGTGTTCAGCGAAACGTAAAGGCATTCGGCATGTCTTTCTCGGCCATCGGCAACCTCTTCCTTCTCGACCGCCCACTACTTCTGCAGGTTCAGTGTTCACGCCATCTTTCTGAAACCGAAATACAGGCGAAGGTGATGGAATACCTACAAGCGGCTAGACAAGGGGCTGTATTCGTATCTCCTTCTATCTCACCAGGAGAAAAAGCGGTCATGCGGGCAGCATTCAACGAAGGTTTTCCATTGATTTATATAAGGGAGAATGGTTTTGCCGACCTTGCCAAACCCAGTGGAGCTCTTATGGATGCCTGTTCCCGTGGACAACTTCTTATTCTCGCTCCGTGGGAACATCACAACGAACAGATAACCATCAGCAGAGAAAAATGTCTCATGCTCAACGAAATAGTTCGTCGTCTCTGTGAGAAATAGCCGTGGTAAAGATTTGCAGCAGAAAAGAAAAAAAACACAGATTCTTTTTGCTTTCCGCTCGCTTAATCGTATCTTTGGCTTCGCCGAAGAAACTCACACTCGGGAAAGAAACAAAAACTTAGTTATTTGTTTTGCTTTCCGCTCGCTTAATCGTATCTTTGCATATCACTATAACCTAAAACAAAAAACAATGAAGAAAGTATTATTGTTAGCCATTTGCCTGACGGCTTGGTCGGGCATGAGGGCGCAAAGCCCTATCCAGTTGCCACAACCCGAAATCAGCAAACTCAGCATGTCGGTGGGCGATGCGCTGAAGACACGTCGGTCGTACCGTGAATACCAAAAAGGAAAAGCCGTAGATCTGCAGACGCTCTCCACCATCCTTTGGGCGGCTTGTGGCATTAGCGATCCCGCTTCAGGGAAAATCACGGCACCATCGGCAGTGAACATGCAAGACATCAAGGTGTATGTCTGCTCCCAACAGGGAGTATGTCTCTACGACCCCAAGGCCAACACCCTCGTCCCCGTGTTGAGCGACAACCTACTCGATGCGCTCGCCACATCGCAGCAGTTCGTGAAAGACGCCCCCTATACGCTCCTGCTGGTCAGTGACCAAAGCACCCGGGGAAGGAAGAACGAGCGCTATGGTGACATGGACGCAGGCTATGTGTCGGAGAACATCTACTTGGCATGCACCGCCCTGGGCATGCGCACAGTGGCAAGAGCCATGATGAACCAAGACGCTCTGCGCAAGGCGCTCAACCTGCCCGAGGGGGTGGTCATCGAACTCAATCATCCCATCGGATATTAATCTACAGAATGAAAGAACTATTGAATGTATGGAGTCGGAATATTCCGGCTCCTATTTCATCTCCCCATCACTTCTTTGAACTGCCCTGCAGATAGTGATGCGCCGTATGAGCCATAGAAGTTGTCGATAACTATACCAAGGTTTTCAGCCGCTTCATGAAAGAAGACTTGCAGGGTGTCGATGGCCTCGCTTCCATGGCTCGTGATATGTGGGAGCATATCGTCGTGGATGAGACAGTCGAGGTGGGTCACAACGATATGGCACTTCAGATGGTATTGTTTTTGGAAGTTGTCGAGGCGATGGCGGTCGCTGATTCTTGTCAGAAGGCGGTTGTCGAACAATCCCCTCTTAAACACCCCTTGGTATCCATCGTCGGTGTTGGTAGGTTCCTCAAAAGTGAAATACGCTTCCGCGGTCTTTCCTCCATCAGGCTCATAGCCGTTGCCGTGTCGTGTGAGATAGGGGCGCATCACCAGGAATACCTCGGCCTCACTGATGTCGAAGTGGGTAGCCACACCATTCAGCCCCACCCTCGATGGCGTGCAATGTGGCATGAACCCTCCGTCCATGTCGAGCAACAGTCCCTGCGAACCCTCCATGATGAGAACGTCGTAGTCGTGTGAAGGACAGGCCAATTCCTCCACTTTCGCAAATGTGCCGAGCCATTTCACGGCATCTGCAAACATCTCCTCATACTCCTCTATTCGTTCTGCTTCCCAATAGTCTCTCACCCCCGACAGGTAGTCGTACGGATGGGATATGAGACTATGGAGCCGTGGCTGACTGTTATCATGGGAATACCTGCTGAAGGTATGGAATATGCCCTTGCCGCAACTCCCGTCGCCCAGCACTTTATTGTCGTTCACATTGGCGAGGACGTCGTAGGGCGTGATGACCCTGCAACGAGGACTGATGAAGAGTAGGGGAGAAACGCCTTTCGCACTCAGCACTTCATACTCCAACCTCATCGAGATGGGGTCGACCATCATCTCGGGGCCAAGGAATGTCGGCACTCCGAGCAGTACGCCACTGCCGAAAGAACTGCAGACATGCTCCACGTTGTCTTTCATCACGCGGTGCCCTGCCTGAGGCCCTCCGGAGTATCGTATCACCAACGGGCGTTCTCCACGGCCGATGGCCTGTTGGCAGAGCCATTGCACCGTGGAGCCTTTGCCCTCGTCGCCGAAAAATGTTCCCAATACGACTTGTGTCTTCATCAGAGCATGATTTTCGGTCGTTCTTCTTTCGTTCCTGTTGTCTCACCGGCAACTGTCTGTCTGTAGACATTGAGGATGATGGATGACACCACGGGAATCAGGTTGTAGTTGTCGCGTGGCAGCACTGCCACCCTTTCCTCACCAAGGAGTTTCTTCCATTTCTCGATGACAGAAGAGTAGTACGGGCTGTTGCCCATGTGCACATGGAACAGTTCCCACCGCTCGCTTACCTCTTTCACCAGTTCGGTGGACATGGCACCCGACTGCACGCTGTCGCCAAAAAGGTTGGTGATGTCGGCCTGGGGAATCTCTGCCAGGCAAGGCTCGTCGCCAATCGTGATGAGCACACCCTTCTTGTGGCGCTTCTCCCAGGCATCGGTCACGGTGTGGCGCAGGGCGAAGTACCATGCGAGGTTGTAACTCTCGCCGGGGTTGCCTCCACCGCCACCTTCGAGATACACCTTTTGGAACCATTTTTCCATCAGTTCATCGCTGCTCTCAAACTGTCCGCACTGTATTGGTGCCCTGTCGCAGTAGCAGTCGCCCACACCGATGAAGCATACCTGTGGGTCGGGTATGCCGTCCTCGATGATAGACTTCATGATTTCGGGGAATGAGCCTTTTATCAGGTCCATGGGGATGTGTCCCATGCTACCTGTCGTGTCGAGGGCTATGATGATGGGGAAGGAGTTGGGATGCTCCTCCGAGTCGCAACTCTCGCGCACCTTTCCCTTGATGACCATGTCGGGGTCGATATGCCGCTGGTGGAAGATTTCCTCCTTGGCAGCCGACTCACTCATGTGAGCATATTTCACTTTTCTCTCTGTGACGCGCTCATGGGCCGCCATATACGAATACATTCCAGAACCCATAGCCTAACCCTCCATGATGTTTGATTTCCACTCTACAGGGAGATATTGGCGTACTTTCTCCAGTTCGGCATAGTGGCCGAAAAGCGTCTCGTAGTCGTTGACAAGGATTCCGAGTTTCACGGAGTTCTCGCGGCGGATTATCAGTGTGCTGATGCGTGTGTTCTTCAGACGGTCGGCATCGAAGGCACTCGGGTTGATGCCCTGTCCGGCATTAGAGGGGAGCATGTCGAGGATGGTGTCCTCCATGTCGCGGTCGCATTGCCTGATTTTGGCGCATACGTCCTCTATTTCCCGGCGGTATTTCATCTCGGCATCTTCGAGCATCGCCTCAATTCTCGACTCCTTGATCTGCTTGTAGGTCTGTTTAAGGGTTGGACCTAAAATACCCGTTGTCTTTCTCTCTTCCATATCATTGCTTTTTAATTACACTGTGATGAAAATTCTTTTTTCATTCATCCTTAAAGAGCATTGATTGCTGGAAATCTATCAATCTAAGAAATATAGTTTGAGTTAATATGATGAAATCGTTTCTACCAAAAAATCCCTTTTTATTATTGTATGACGAAATAGTGTTATAGGTTAATTATCCTTTTCAATTTTTATTTCAAGTCAGACTTGTCTTTCTCGTATGTTGACGGCTCTTTATCTGTGAGTAAATCAAGAAAGACTTTTACCCTGGCAAAATACTCGCGGATATATGTCAGGATTGACAGGCTCGATGTGGCATCGGCGGCATTGTAGCCATAAATGTCATGCACATCAGGTCCAAGATGTTCAGTCAAGTAAATGGCTCTTTCGTTATGAAATCTTTGCGATATGACTACGAAGCTATGGATGTCATATACTTTTACAGCCCTAACCACGGTATCAAGGGTACGAAAACCTTTACCGTCAAGGACAATGTCTTTTGCATCCACACCACGGGCGACAAGAGAATCCTTCATACAGACAACCTCGTTCACCCCGTCAAGACTGTTTTCATCACCGCTGATAAGGATGCTTTTGATTACCCCTGCTTTATACAACTGCTCGGCTGCATCAATGCGGTAGATGAAAAACAGATTGGGTAGTCTTCCGGTCCTGTTCACCGACCTGTCGGCAAGAAGTCTCAGCGTCCATTTTGCATATCCCTTGGGAGGATCTGTGCATGCAAGTGCTATAATGCGTGCTTCCACGTCGCCCGTCACCTTGGCGGCTACAGGAGGGGCCTTCCGCTTCTTCCTGCTCAATGTGGCATCGAGCCCCCTCTCCCCATAGCAAGCCCGGACTTTCTGAACTGTTGTGGCAGATGTGTTGAAGGCCAATGCTGCTTCTTGAACTGTCATGGGGCTCTTCCCGTTCCTGTCCACTGCAAGCAGAATGTTTGCCCTCATGATTGTTCTTGCTGGCTTTTTGCCCGATTTCACAATCTTCGTGAGCTGTTTGCGCTCCGTTGTAGACAGGCTCACGTCGTACTTCTATGTAGGCATAATCGTATCGTGTTGTGGATGACGCAACAAAGGTTCGAATAATTTTTATTTTATACAACTTTTAGATGTTACAAAATACTAGGCATATAAGGTATTTTTCGCAAAGATAATAAAAAAACACGAATTGAATGTTCGCAAGACCGAAAAAACGATGCTTCAACTAATGGTGTCTTTACTCTCTTACCTTCCCCAGCACACGGTGCATACAAACTGGGGATAGACGGTGGTGTGGAAACGGATGGAGTGGTCTTGGATGGCGGGGCGGTCGAGGATGTGACGCATGTCGGTGGTTATGCCCTCACCTGTCATCTTTAGGAGACTCTCTTTCATGGTCCAGAGACGGAGAAAGGTGAGACGCGGATCGAGGGAGTGGGTGATTTGATGCTGCTCTTCGTCGCTCATCACCGCTGTCACGATGTCGGGGTCGTAACTGCTCAGGCTCTCCACATCGATGCCCAAGGGGACTGTGTCAACGGCACAGGCTGCGGCCTCATGACAGTGACTCAGACTGAAAAAGATACCGGGATGGCCGATGAGCGATGGCTTGCCATGGTGACCGAAGGCGAATGTAGGTGGTTCATTGATGCCATGCTCCACTTGGAGTGCATGTTGCAGCAGACGGTAGGCTGCCACGGAGAGACGCTGGTCGTGCTCCTTCCTGTAGCGAAGGGCATGGCTGCGCCGCTGCTCGCTGACGGTGGCAAGGGCGGCATGAAGGTCGAACTGGTCTATCTGCTGGTCGATGTAAATCATGACTTTGGTTCTACGGGCTGCAACATGAACTTGGTGTGTGTGGCTCGATGAAGGATGAAGATGGCGATGGCCTCGATGAGGTAGGCGATGAGGTAACTGTACCAGAGGGCACCGGGTTGCCATTTTGCCATGACCCACAACACGGGGATGACGGTGAGTGACAGCGCGAACGAGATGAAAAGCGCCATGTGATGGTGATGGTAGAGTTTGTAGACTATCATAAGCACATAGATGTAGCAGAAAGGAATGAAACTAAGGGCGAAGATGCGCAGGGCGTGGTTGCCCTCAATGAGTTTGGCTGGTTCGTCGGCACCAAAGAGGTTGACGATGGCCGATGGACTCACCCATACGAAGACGCAGGTGATGACCATGGCGATGGTGATGAAACGGAACGCTTTGCGAAAAACAAGGCGTAAGCCGGAGGCGTCGCCTTTCCCCACCTGGATGGCACCCAGCGACTGGAGGGTCTGACAGGTGCCCGACAGGAAGAGGTTGTAGATTTGAAGGAGATTCATGCAGACGGAGAAAGCGAAGATGCCGGTTGCTCCCAGTGTGTCCTGCACGATGGTATTGGCAGAGAGCAACAGCAGCGTGAGGCTGATAGACGCGATGGCAAGCGGTGCTCCTTGTGAGATGATACGCCGCCAAGTAGTCGTCAGGTTGTCGATGGAGAAGTCGAGTGACAGACGTGAAACCTTAACAGTGTCTTTTGACGATGGTTTCCACCAATGACTGAGGAGGATGGCGATGCCTATGAGATGGCCTACCACTGTGGCTGCCGATGAACCGGTGATGCCCCAGCCAAACCACTGGATGAACACGATGTCGAGGCAGAGATTAGCCACATTGTCGATGATAACGGCAAAGGAAACCAATTTTGGACTGCCGTCAACACCTACCATCGTAGACAGTCCCCACATGAGGATGAAGGCAGGGTTGCCCAACAACAATACCTTCATGTAGTCGGAAGCCAGCGGATAGAGGCTTTCGGTGCGGCAGAGCAGATGTGCTATCTGGGAGTGGAACAGCACTCCTCCGAAGATGGTCAGCAGGATGCCCAAGCCCATACTGAGCATGAATGCCCGGGTGAAGATGCGCCGTGCCTCACGGATATCGTCCTGCCCCAGGGCATACGCCACGAGCATGCCACCACCGGCATTGATGAGCAGTTGGAGGGTGAAGATAAATTGGTTGATGGGCTTTGAGATGTTGATGGCGCTGACACCATCGGCACAAATAAGATTGCCGACGATGATGCCGTCGACCACATTGCCCAGACAACCTGAGAGCGCAACGAGGATATACGCCCAAAGGTAGTTGTGAAATTGTTTGGTGAGTCCGTCGGTCATGTCTTTCCGGCCTTTGGCCGATTGAAAATTGAATTTTTAATATAAAAGGAATGGTCCCATCCAGCCCTTAGACTCCCCTCCCCAAATGATTATTAGGGGAGGGGAGGGCCATTCGGGTCATGGCATTTTCGTCTTTGGCTTTATGGCTACATGTAGCCCCTCGCACTTCCTAAATCCTATGTGCTTCAGTATCAGTTGTTTACTCGAAGAAACCGAAGCCTCCGATGGCAGTGAGCATACGTTCCACATAGTCCCATGAGGTTGGCGACCAGGCGAATCCGAGACGGTAGAGCACCTGAGTGGTGTAGTCGTTGTCGCGGACCACGTCGGAGGTCTTCTGTCCGTGTGCCATATCCTGGTAGGCGAGCAGTGCCGACATCTGGCGGGCTTTCTGCGGGTCTTCCTTGGCTTTGTCCATCATCTCTGCAAACTCCTCCTGCTCGACAAAGCGTATGCCTTCGCCCACGGTGGTCAGTCCGGTCAGCACGTCGCCGAGGAACTGGTTGTGGATGTTGTAGGGATGGAATACCGTGCACTCCTTCGGTGTGGTGGCCAGTAGGATGATGGCGTGGGCCACCTCGTTGATGGGTGAGAACTCCACCCGCTTGTTGCGCATACCGTAGGGGCAACAGCCCAGCATGTTGTAAACCCTGATACGCCCCATGAACGAGTTGGTGGAGAAGTTGGCCTGGAACTCACCGTCGGTAGACCTTGCGGCGAGGTTGCCCACACGCATGATCTTTGCGTCGAGCCCGTGAAGGGCCACGGCATCGAGAATGAGCCGTTCTGCCATGAACTTCGAGTAGATGTACTTGTTGCCAAGATACTGCCCCATATAGAACCGTTGTTCGGTATACACTTCGTTTTTGCAGGTTTCTACGCTTTCGCCCACCCACAGACCACGCGTACTGGCAGTGGAGATGTGTATGAGGCGTGCGCCTGTCTGGATACAGAATTCCACGCAACGCTGTGCGCCGCCTATGTTCACGTCCTCTATCTCCGTTCCCTCGCTGAAGTGCTTCACAATGGCGGCACAGTTGAATACGGTGTTGATGTGCAGGTCGGAGGCGATGGTGGAGAGGTCGTTGGTGACATCGCCAAGGATGACATGCAGACGTGTGCCTTGCAGGTCTTTGAAAGCATTGGCGAAATAGTAGTAGAGCAGCGTGCGGAGGCGGCTCTCTGCCTTCTCCTGACTCTTCCCGCGAACGAGGCAATAGATGTTGGTGGCATCAGAGTCGATGAGTTCACGGAGGATATGTATGCCCAGGTATCCCGTGGCACCTGTGAGGAGCACATTGCTTAATGCCTTTCTTTCTCCCTTGCGGAAGTTGTTGAGCGTGTTGCGCTGCAACAGGTTGTTGATGGCGGTGTAGTCGAAGCCGGTCACCTCATCTGTGCTTTCATCGGCACTCTCACCTCCTGCCTCTCCGATGATGAGGCGTGCCAGTTGCCGTGGGGTGGGGTTGGCAAAGACGTCGCCGTAGGCCACGTGGAGCCCCACCTTGTCGGCCTCGATGATGACACGTGTCACCACGAGTGAGGTTCCTCCGAGTTCGAAGAAGTTGTCGGTAGCCCCCACCTTGTCCATTTGCAGGATATCGGCAAAGATGTCGCAGAAGGTGCGCTCTGTGTCGTTGGTAGGTGCCTCGTAGGCCGCGCTGATGGCGAGTTGTGGTTCGGGCAAAGCCTTCACGTCGGTCTTCCCGTTGGGGGTCATGGGCATCTCTTTCAACTGCAGGTAGGCGGTGGGTACCATGTATTGTGTCAGACTCTTGGAGATTTCTGCCTTCAGCGCGTCGGGGGCAATCTCCCGATTGGCTGTATAATAAGCACAGAGGTGCTCCTTGCCGTTGAGTTTGCGGATGAGGATGACCACTTTTTTCATGCCCTCCACCTTAAGCATCACATTCTCTATTTCACCGAGTTCGATGCGCAGTCCGCGGAGTTTGATCTGATGGTCGGTTCGTCCTAAGATTACTACGTCGCCGTCGGGCAGCCACTTGGCATAGTCGCCCGATTTGTAGATGCGCTCGCCATGATAGTCCACGAAGCGTTCGCGGGTCATCTCTTCGAGATTGTTGTAGCCTCGGGCCACACCGCGACCACCGATATAGAGTTCGCCCACTACACCTACTGGTAGTTCATTGCCGTCGGCATCCACGATAAACTCCTTCACGTTGAGTTGTGGTTTGCCTACAGTGACGAACTCGGCATGGGTGAGTTCCTTGTTGTTGGATGCCACGGTAATCTCAGTAGGTCCGTAGCAGTTGAAGATACGTGCCTTGGTCACTTTGTGCATCTGGCTCAGCAGTTGGTCGGAGAATTTCTCACCACCGGCACGGCATATCCGTATGTTGCTGATGGCTTCACAGAAATCCTCGCTGGTGAGCCAAGTCTGCCAGCGCGACGGAGTGCCCGACACTATGTTGATGCGCTGCTCCTTGATGAGCCGTGCCAGGTCGAGCGGGTTGTTGGCCTGTTCCTCGGTTGCCACGATGAGTGTCTTGCCGTTGAAGTAAGCCATACCGATGTCCTGCAGGGCGGCATCGAAGGAGATGGTGGTGACACTCAGCACACGATCGGCATCTGTCAGCACACCATTGGCGAAAACATTGGCGGGATGACCATAGAGATAGTTGCAGATGCCTTCATGGCGCAGCATCACACCCTTTGGACGGCCCGTCGAACCGCTGGTGTATATCAGGTAGGCGAGGTCATCGGGAGTGATTTTTGCTGCGATATTATCGCAGGATGCAGAACTGGCGAGCAGTTCTTCTACGTCGATGGCCTTGCCGGCTGGGACGGAGTCCATGCGGTCGGCGGTGGTGATGATATACCGTGCCTCACTGTCCTCAAGAATCAACTTGACTCTGTCGGCAGGGTATTCAGGGTCGCAGGGGATGTAGGCTGCTCCCGACTTCAGTACGCCGAACAGCGAGAGGATGAGCCGGCTGGTACGGGGCAATAGGAGTGCCACGCGGTCGCGTTCCTGCACACCACGTCTGCGCAGCCCGGTGGCAATGCGGTCAGTGGCCTCGTCCATTTCACGGTAGGTATATTTTGCGTCAACCGCCACCAAAGCCTCATGTTCGGGCTGTTGCTGGGCGAAATGTCTGATGCACTCGTGGAAGAACTTGAAAGGAGCATCGCCCGTTGCTGTCTGCCGCAGATGTGAGAGTTCCTCCTCCTGATTGTTGCTGACGATGGAAAGGCTGCGCACACGGCATTCAGGTTGTTGCATCATCCGCTCGGCAACGGCTACGATGCTCTCTGCCAATGAGGTGGCCAGACGCTCGGAATAGATGGCATCGTCATATTGCACGACTACACCACGTGACTCTATCTTGATGTTGATTTTAAACTTCGGCACATTGAGTTCCAGCAACTCCTGCCCGATGGCCTCGCCCCCGACCTTGTATTCCGACAGCACACCTACCTGATAGGCATAGGCAATGGCCGGACGGAAGCCGAAATCGGTGGCGATGCGGGCAAAGGGATAGTCTTCATGGCGTAATGTCTCATCAAAAGTGTCGCTGACCTTCTGCAGAAACTCGCTGACCGTGACATCGTCGATGTTCATGCCCAGTGCCAGTGTGTTGACGAACATACCCACTGTGTCTGATATTTTCAGATTAGAACGGCCACTGCTGACGGTGCACAGATACACCTCACGGTTGTTGGTGTGGCGCGACACCACGTATGCCGTGGCGGCAAGGAAGAGGTGGGCGGGTGTGATTTCCTGCTGGCGGCAGAAAGAGGCTGCCTTTTCGTAGTCGGGCTTGCACACCGCTTCGCCGATAACTCCCTGCCGGTCGGTCTTAAGCATATCCGATGGTATCTCGCTTGCTCCCTCGCAAGTCTGCAACTTCTCAGCGAAAAACGCCTGTGAGGCACGGAAGCCGTCACTGTCCTCGGCTGCTTGCTGGTCGTTGGCAAAATCCAGGTAGGTATAGGTCTCCTTCTCCGGTGCATTTCCTTCGAGAGCAGCATTGATCTGTCGGATGAACAGGTCGGCCGAGCCTCCGTCGAAAACGAGATGGTGTACGTCGAAGAGCAGATGTACTGTTGTGGGGGTCTTCACCACTTCGAAGCGGCAGAGTGGAGACTTCTGCAGGTTGAAGGGCCTCACAAACTCATTCTTGTATGTAGCCAGTTGTTCTTCGCTCATCATTGTGATGGGTACCTCGATAGGCACGCTGCCGTCGAGAGTCTGCACAATGGCGTCTCCTTCTGTGGTGAAGTGGACGGAGAGTCCGGGATGGTTGGCTGCCACTTTCTTCACAGCCTCTGCCAGTTTAGTGGCATCCGTCTGTGAGGGATAGGTGAGCAGGTAGGGGATGTTGTAGATGGTGGAGGTGGGGTTTTTCAGACACTCAAAGTAAACCCCTGTCTGCGCATAGGTGAGCGGAGCCGTGGTGATGGCTTTCCCCGTGGATTCTTCGCGGGAAGAGACATTGGGCTGGTTGCCCGACATCATCGTGGCAAGGATTTCGTTCTCTATGGTTTGCAGCGTCCCGTTCTTCACCAGTCCTTTGGGGTCGATAGTCACCCCGAAGCGCTTGTTCACCTGCACGGCCAATCGAATGGCAGAGATAGATGTCAGACCTGCATAGCCCAGCACCGTAGTCACGCCGAATTCCTTGTTGTTCACGATGCCGGCAATCATCTCGTGCAGTGTTTGCTCGAGGAGGTTCATCGGCACGTTCGACTCCACCACTGCCTCGGCCTTCTTCTCCGGTTTCGGAAGCGCGCGTTTGTTCACCTTTTGATTCTGGTTGAGCGGTATGGCATCGATTTGCATCGTCACGGCAGGCACCATGTAAGGCGGTTTCTCTTCGAGGATGAAGTTGTTGAGGGCCTCGATATCGATGGGCTGGTCGCCCACCACATAGGCGGCGATGTATTTCCCGCCACCCTCCTCGTCGAAGGCCTGCACGGTGGCGTCTTTGACGCCAGGAAACTCACGGATGATGCCTTCCACCTCTTTCAGTTCGATGCGGAAGCCGCGGATTTTCACTTGTCCGTCTCTGCGCCCCACGAATTGTATGTTGCCGTCGGCCAGGTAGCGTACGATATCACCTGTGCGATACACGCGTGCATATTTGCTGTCGTTGGTGAAGGGGTTGTCGATATATACTTCGGCGGTCTTCTCCGGGCGGTTGAGGTAGCCGCGGCTCACCTGTGGCCCAGCCACCCATAGTTCACCGGCAGCGCCTACAGGCAGTCGGTGACCTTGTGGGTCGACGATATACAGCCTCATGTTGCTCAGTGGCGTGCCGATGGGAATCTCCTTCATCTTTCTATCCACCAGATATGTGGTGGTGAGAATGGTACATTCGGTAGGACCATAGGCATTATACAATTTATAGCCCTGCGGTGGAGTGAGCGACGCCAGTTTCTCACCGCCAGTGGAGAGTTGTATCAGCGAGTGGTTCTCGATGCTCGTGGCAAACTGATAGGCCACCTGTGTGGTCATGAACGAGTGGGTGATGGCATTCTGCTCGAAGTAGTCGTTCAAGGCGATAAGGTCGAGACGCAGTTCTTCGGGAATGATATAGATGGTAGCACCGCTGGTCAGTGTGGGGTACATGTCCATCATGCAGGCATCGAAACCATAACTGGCATAGGCTGCCACATGGTGTTTCGGCTTCAAGCCATAGAACTGATGGTGCCAGTGGCAGAACGCCACAAGGTTGCCATGGGTGAGTTGGCATCCTTTGGGAATGCCAGTGGAACCGGAGGTGTAGAGCAGGATGAAGAGTTGTTCGGGCTTGACGTTCACAACTGGTGCATCGGAGGCAGGCAGTCCGGGGATGTTGTCTGTCAGCAGCACATTGCCCTGATATTCGTCTACGATGTCGCGCAATGATGTGTCGGCAATCAGCATCTTGGCGTTGGCATCCTGCATCATGAAGTTGAGCCGTTCTTTCGGATAACTGGGGTCGAGTGGCTGATAGGCACATCCTGCCTTCAGTACGCCAAGCGAAGCGATGACCATCCATTCGCAGCGTGGAATGAGCACCGACACCACGTCTTCTGTTCCTAATCCCATGTTGGTGAGATAAGCAGCAATACGGTTGCTGATATCATCGACCTCGGCAAAGGTATACTGCTTGTCCTTGAATACCACTGCGATGTTTTGCGGCGTTGCTTTCACCTGCTGCTCGAAGAGCGATACGATGGTCTGTGTGGTATCGTAGTCGATGTCATCGGATTGGAACGTGTCAAGGAGGTTGGTCTGCGCAGCCGTGGCGATGGCTATCTCGCCTAGTCTCTCTCTTGAGAGGAAACCTTCCACCACAGCCTCGTAACTCTCGAGGAACTGTGCTATTAAGGTTTCCGAATACTCGTTGGCGTTATATTCGGCCTTCACCTGATAGTGGCCGTCAAGGATAAATGCTTTCAGGTAGAGGGATTCGGCAAGGGTGCTGTTGCCGATGCGCTCTGCCTTCATGGGCTTGCCGCCCATCTCTTCCTGCGAGAAGAGCATGCCGTGCCAAGCAAACATGGAGTTGGTCTGCAGTTTCAGGTCCTCCATCATGTCGCTGTAGGAATAGATGTCGTGCTGGCGGCAACCCTTCACCTGCTCCTGTCTGGCCTGAAGGAAATCAATCACGGTGGTATCGGGAGTGAACTTCGCATATACGGGGAGTGTCTTCACAAACATGCCCAGCGAATGGGCCATCTCGCTTTTGGTACGGCCGTTGTATACGGTGCAGAAAAGTGCTTCCTGCTCGTTGTTGAATTTTGCCAGCAGGAAGGCATACGCCGAGGTAAACAAGGTGCTCCTGAAAATACCTTTCTCTTTGCAGAAAGCATCTACGCGTGCCATGTCGACATGAAGTGTGCGAAGCAGACTTGCCTCACGGTGCACAGGGTCTTCCAGGTCGGGGATGAGTTGGGTGAAGGTGTCGCCGCAGTCGAACTGGCTCGAATACCATTGCTTGGCTTGTGCGAATGACTCAGACTGCCGTTGTGTCACCTCATTGTTGGCGATGTCGGCCTGGGTCATGGTCTCTGGTTCGATAGCCTCGTTGCCGTAGGCTTTGTTGATATCGTTGAGCATGATGCTCATCGATGTGCCGTCGACGATGATGTGGTGATAGTCGATGAATAAGTAGTAGTGGCGCCCGTCGCGCAGCAGACGGATGTGGAACAGGCGGTCGCCATAGATGTTGAAGGGCACCACGAGTTCGTTTTTCTTCTGCTCGATGTCGTCTATGTCTTCTATGGCCAAAGCCCATGTCTCCTTGTCGAGGTCGATGGTCTGCATGGGCTCTCCCTCGTCATTGAGTTCGATACGTGTGAAGAGGGTGGGGTGGGCCTTCACGGCCGTTTCCACAGCACGGCACAATTGCTCGCCGTCGAGGTCGATGTCGAGTTCGTAGAGATAAGGCAAATTGTAGCAGACCTCACCCATATGGCCCACACATTCCGCGTAGATGCCATATTGGGATTTCGACAATGGGGCTATAGTTTTCATCGTTCATCCTCATTTTGATGATTAGTCTTGTTCAAACTCAAACAGGTTGATAAACCCGGTGAGTTTAAACACATTCTTGATATCATCGTTCATGTTGCGCATGATGACCTTGCTGCCGCTCATCTTGGCACCTTTGAGGATGCTGATGAGAATACGCAGGCCACTTGAGGCGATGTACTCCAATTTGGTACAGTCGATGATGATGTTGCGCCCATTGCTGGTGTAGAGCGGTTGAAATGATTTCTCCATGTCGCGAGCGGCATTGGTGTCGAGTTCGCCTTCCAGTGTTGCCACATACTTGTCTTCAAATTCTTGAATCAATGCTTTCATAATTTATACTTTTTTTGTTGATATTTTTGTTTTTGGTTTGTAAAAGTAGTTATCATATTTTCCCTCTCCAAGAATTATCCTAATTTTCCTCCAAGTTTGATGCGACAACAGCACCAATTTGCGACATTTTCATTATACTCAATCTATTCCTGTCTTATTCTGTTTGATTTCTTAAGTTTCACAACCATTCAATATTCGTTTAGTTGCCAGGATGATTCTCTTTCGAAGTGTTGAAAGGGATTTTCTTCTTCAGCGTGAGGATGTTCTTGCCTTCGCTGCGCTCATAGTTGATGGAGTCCATGAGTTCGCGCACGAGGAAGATGCCCAGTCCGCCGATGGGGCGGTCTTCTGCCGAGAGCGAGGTGTCGGCTCTTGCCGCCTCCGTGGGATTGAATGCTGCGCCGTAGTCGGTGATGATAAGTTTCAGGCATTTCGTGTCCGACATGGCCTTCACGTTGATGATGCCTTCTGTGCCGGCGGGGTAGGCATAGTCCATTATGTTGACTACCGCTTCTTCCACCGCCAGTCGGATGTTGCGTGTTGTTGAGGTATCCATGTGAATCTTTTCTGCCACAGACTTCAGGAAGTTGTGGAGGTTATCGAGTTGGCTGATATCGTTTTTCAATGTCACTTCTCCATTTTGTATGTAGTCGGCGGTAATAGGTGAATACCTGAATGCCAACATGGTAAGGTCGTCGCTTTGCTCTTCTTCGCCGACAAACTGGCGCACCTCTTGGGCCATTTTTTGTATGATATCTTTTGGTGAGTCATGGCGAGAAAGGTTCAGCACTTTCATGATACGTTTTTCGCTGAACTGTTTGTGGCTGTTGTTTCTGGCTTCCGAGAGACCGTCGGTATAGAGGAAGAGGGTGGCGTCTTTGGCAATGGTAGCCTCCTGCAACTCGAAATGGAAATCATCGAATAGCCCTACGGGTAGGTTGGACTTCACCGGCAGTGGTGTTACGCTTTCGCCATCGATGACAACGGGTATGTCGTGGCCGGCGTTGCAGTAGCGCAATCGTCCAGTGGGGAGGTCGAGCACGCCGATGAAGAGTGTGGCAAATATATTAGTCTTGTTGTTGCGGCAGCCACTGGTGTTGATGGCTTGCACAATATGTGCGGGGTTGTTTTCTTTGGCAGCCACGGCGCGGAAGAGCGCCTGTGTCATCGCCATGATCAATGCTGAGGGTATGCCTTTCCCAGCCACGTCGCCGATACAGAAGAAGAGCTTCTCGTCGCGTATGAAGTAGTCGTAGAGGTCGCCGCCCACCTCTCTTGCTGGCTTCAGCGAGGCACTGACAGTGATGTCGGAACGGTTGGCCAATCCCTCTTCATGTGCCAGCATGGCATTCTGTATGGCTGTCGCTATGCGTAACTCGTTGTCGATACGTCCTTTTTCTTCCCTTGCTTTGGAAAGTCGGCGCTCGTTGAGAAGAAATCGGCGGAAGATAATGCCCAAAATGCCAAGTACCAGAAGCATGAGGACTATCATGTTGATTCCCATGAAGCGCAACCTTCCATACACCTCTTTGTCGTAGCACACCACGGCAACCTGCCAATGGGGCTTGTTCTTCATGTTGGCAAAATATACACTGGCGTTATTGCCATGCTTGTCTTCGAAACGGATAACCGTGCTGTGGCCGCTCTCGCTTTTGCTGCGGCTCACGGTGCTGTCGTTGATAAGCCCCACTATGTAGTCTACATCGTCTGAATCTACTTGGCCCGACGATGGGCGGGATGCCAGTTCGCCCGACTCTGTAAGGAGCAGGTTGAAGGATGATGGGTAGATGTGGTTGGCATTCAGGGTGTCGCCCAGCCAATCGAGCGAGATATCAATGCCGCATATCGTGGCCTGGCTACCCTTGTCGTCGTAAAGTGGGTAAGAATAGGTAACCAGTGGCTTTTCCTTGCCGTCTTCCTCAAAAACATAGGGGTCGCTCCATGATGGCTTACCTCCTTGCTGTATCCTCTTGAAGGAAGGATTCTTATCGTAGTCGTGTCCTTCGTCTCTTACCAGTTCCTTGACATGAATACCGTCATCGTCCTTATAGGCATATGGCTCGAACAACCTGCCTTTCTCCGGATAATAGTCGGGCGTGAATGCCAGAAAACTACCCACTACTTCGGGATTGTTCATAATGATGCGTTTGGTCACTTCGAACATGGAATCAGGCTGGTTGAGGTGGTGCTTCACATCCCAGAGATGCTCATTCAATGTGTTTTCCATCGTGTTGAGCATTCCCTTGATGATGATGGCCTTCATTCTCAATTCACTCTCCGCCCGCTTGCCCAATTCGGTTTCCAACATCTTGTGTGTGTAGAAGAACTGAACGGCAGATACCAGTTGCAGGAGCAAAGCGGCTGTCACAATGAGGACAAGTCCTTTGTGATTGCTCAGAAAACTGCTGATTTTCTTCAAATATGAACTCATGTAGACAAATAGCGCTTTTCTGGTTTATTGTTTAAGACATTAGACTATATAAGACACAAAGATACAAAGTATCTTCGCTATCTAGTAGCAAAGATACAAAGAAGTGAAAGGACTGCAAAAGAAATCGTAAGATTTTGCCATTCCTGAAAACATAATTCACATTTTTTTTATTATATATTTGATTATTTTCATATATTTGCCAAAAATTACACATATGCGATACCATACTAAAAGATTTTTGCTGTTGGCATCATTGTTGGTGGTCTTCACTGCATTATGGGCACAGGATGAAATAGTGGACGAGAAGCCTAACCAGTTGACCATCGACGCACAGTTGATGTCGCGTGGGGAAGTAAGACGGGGCGGCTTGCCCAGTTCCACGGAAGAGAAAGATGATAACAAGTCGGGTTTCATTTTCAACCGTACCAGGCTTTCGGTGGGATATGAAAGAGACAACCTTTCGATCAAAGTGACAGCACAGCATCAAGGTGTGTGGGGTGCTGAAGGTGGAGGCAAATTCAATTTTTATGAGGCATGGGGACAATTGAAAGCCAACAACGGAATGTTTGCCCGTATCGGGCGTCAGGAACTCATTTATGACGATGAGCGCATACTCGGCAACAACGACTGGGCGATGGCGGCATTATACCACGACGCGTTGAAACTGGGATATGAGAACCATGGACACAAGTTTCATGCCGTGGCGGCATATAACCAGAATTCGAAGAATGTAAATGGCGGCACGTTTTATCAAGAAGGCTCCCAGATATACAAGACCATGCAGACGGCATGGTATCACTATGATTTGCCCAAAACACCCTTAGGCATCTCGGCATTGTTCATGAACATCGGTATGCAGGCCGGCACGCCTGAGGAATACTCCACCATCTACCAGCAATTGTTGGGCGGATATGTGAGTTTCCACCCTAAGAACTTGATATTAGAGGCTGCCTATTACCATCAGATGGGTAAGGCTTCTCTTGATTACACTTCTACAGTCGACCTACCTATCGATGCATGGATGGCTAGTGTGAAAGCCACCTATCGCTTCAATGCTCAACTGACGGGTTATGTTGGCTATGACTACCTGAGTGGTGACAAGGAGTTTGTTGTACCCGAAGGTGGAGGTCTTGGCCTGATCAGGCACTCCAAGATGTCGGCATTCACGTCTACCTTCGGGTCTACGCATAAATTTTATGGCGCCATGGACTTTTTCTATGTCACTGCATACTATGGCACTTTCTCTCCCGGACTTCAGAACTTGTTTGCCGGGGCGAAATACTCCCCCTTTAAGGGACTCTCCTGCGATTTCTCTTATCATTATCTTGCCACGGCCACAAAACTCAAGAAATTGGACAAGACGCTGGGGCATGAGTTGGAATTTAGTGCCAGTTATCAATTGATGAAGGACGTCAGGCTCGGCATGGGATTCTCATTCATGAAGGGCACCGAAACGATGGAGGCGCTTAAGCGCAGTACTGGTAAGCACCAGTTGAAATGGGGGTGGCTGATGCTGAATGTATCTCCCCGTGTGTTCGTTGGCAAATGGTGATGTTTTATATACAATCTCCACACCCTCTTCATCGAGGGCGTGGAGATTATTGATGATAACAAATACTAATGGGGGATGTATTGTGGCTTATTTCAACTTCAGTGATTCAAGCACTTTTATGACGGTTTCGTTGTCGGCTGTCTTCACATTGCTTGTGTTCACCTTGATGACACTGCTCTCGCCGTCGCCAATCTTCAAGATGGCAGAGAATGAGTCGCCCGAGTCTTGTTTCCACAGGTATGTGGCATAAGTGTTGTTGCCGTAGGTCTTTTCGCCGAGGTCCTCCATGCCGTTTATATCCATTATAATCTGGCGCTCCTGAGCGTAGTTAGCCCGATCGTCGTACACGAAGTTGAGCCCTTCTTTATATTCCTGGCCTGCGCTGATTTCATTTTCTTTTATGGTACGCACTTCCCATCCCTCTGGGATGTCGATGCTGAACTTCTCGCATGATACGGTGCACGGACCCATGCTTCCTTCTTTCACTTCATCGGTGGCTTCTGCCGTTTGTTCGGTAGCCGTGCTGTCGGCTGTCTCTCCGTTGTCTGATGCCTTGTTGCCACATGCTGCAAAAGCAATGGCTGCTACGGTTACGATTGCAATTTGATAAATCTTTTTCATTGTCTTCTTTTGTTTTTTATGGTTAATAATATTGTGGTGTCGTGTTCGCTCAATATAGGTTGTAAAAAAGGACAGAAAGACCGTCAGCCGACCATACATCCTTTTCTTCTCCAGTTGAGCATGTTGTTTATCCTACAGTTGTGGAATGCCAAGTTCCTGCATGGTGGCCTGAATCCACTCGTCGGTGATGTCCTTGCCACCATCGGCTTTTTTGGCTAATCCTGCAAACTCCTTAATTAATGTGGGGAAGTCGGCATACTGCTTGGTGATTTCCTCCAGTTGTGCTGGCTGAGCCTCATTCATTGCCACGGCGAAAGGCTTGTAAGCCTCCAAGGCTTTCTTGAACTGAGTTTTCCACTCGTCGGCGCTCCAATTGGCACCATTGGCCTTGGCATCTGCCACGATGTCGGCAAGAGATGCTGGTTGCTCAGCCTCTTCAGCAGCAGTCTCTTCGGCAGCAGCCTCTTCGGCCACCTGTTCTGTTTGTTCTTCTCCTGCTGCAGGTTCTGCGGTTTTGCTGCCACACGATGCTACAAAGAGCCCAGATGCCGCGAGGGCGATGATAAATACTGTTTTTTTCATAATGGTGTTGTTTTTAAAGAATTGTTATTGATGTTGAAGATAATTCATTCGTTCTTTCACCTTCTGGTCGATGAGTTTTTCTATATATGGCGACAGTTCCCGCCACTTGCGGTCAACAATCCGTTCCACCAGTTCCTCTTGCTTGAGGAGGTAACGGCTGTAGTCTGAAGCGAGTTTCCGGGCTGCTATCTGTTTTTCTGTCATTTTTTCTATGTATTGAAACCTCTTCGCACCTCATTTTCATTACTTGCGGATGAAGTATTGAAGTCGATGCAAAGGTAGGGTGAAAACTGTTGAAGGCGGTTGATAAAATCTTCCAAAATGGTGGGGAAGATTTGTTATTTTCTTCCAAAATGCAGAAAAGCAGGCTTTGAGCCTGCTTTTCTATGTCTTTTTCATTTGTTTTCTTCTCGGTAACGGGAAGGAGAGCATCCGTAAATCCGTTTGAAGGTATGCCCGAAACTACTGGTTTCTTCAAAGCCACATAGGTTGGCAACCTTGGAGATAGGCATGTCGCGGCTGTCGGTAAGTAAAGTGACAGCCCTTTCCATTTGGATAGCGGAGATGTAGGACTTGGGCGACTCGCCGGCGGCAGCCATCAGCCGGCGTCGGAAGGTCTGCACGCTCATGTTCAGTTCCGAGGCGATTGTCTCTACACCGAAATTGCCGGAAGGCATGGCTAAGTTGACCGCTTCGATGACTTGCATGAGGAATTGGCGGTCTTCCTCGTTTCTCTCATCGGTGAGGTTATCTTCTGTCGGCTCTTCGGTTGTTTGTGCCGTCTCCTGCTTGTCGCTTCTCAATAGTTCTATCTCACGAATGAGTTCCTGCATCACACGTTGGTGGTTGCGGCGGATTCTTTGGATGATAAACCATGCACCAAGTGCCATGAGGAGGATGAGGAAAGCGGCTAAAATGATGGTACGCTGGTGGGCTTTTTTCACCTCCTCGTTTTCTTTCTGCAACTGGTCATTGCCAAACTCGGCATTGTAACGCGACAACGCTTCGGCGGTGGAGTGCATATAGAGCGAATCTTTCAAGAGGTCGAAATAGTCGAGTTCTATTTTTGCGGAGTCGGGGTTGATCGTCCAATAACTTTCATATAAACCGCGGTGGGAATGAATCTCATTATACAAGTCACCCATCTTGGAAAAAAGTCCTGCTGCTTCCTTAAAATAAGGTATTGCTTCAGACTTTCGCTCTTGGCAGAGCAACGACATGCCCAACCGGTTGAGGGCAATGGCATAGGAATGGGCATCGCCCATCTCTTTCAATTCGGGGATAATCTGCCGGAAGATTTCCTCTGCCTCCTTGTAGCGGTGAAGTCCTAATAGCGTGGAACCTTTCTGAGACAGGCGGATGGTCAGTTTGGTTGGTCGCCCCAATTGCTTTTCTATCTCAATGGCCTGTTCGGCATAGGTCAAGGCTTTGGCATCGTCGCCCAAGGTATGGTAAATCTCTGATGCCATACCCAGGATGATGGCTTTGCGCCCTGGGTTGTCCACTTTGTTGGCATGGTCCAAGGCCTGCAAGATAATCTGTTCGGCCTCCTTGGCTTGATAGCCTGCCATATAGATACCCGCCAAGGTGTTCAAACTCGACGATATGCGGTCGTGGTCGCCTCCCTTCCTCTCCATGTCTACACTTTGCCGGGCATAATGGGCTGCCTTCTTGAAGTCGCTCAATCTGACATAGATGCAGCCCAGTGTGTTCAGGCAGTCGGCCCTCTCCGGATTGGAGGGATGGTATTTCTGTAGTGCTTTCAGTGCATACTGTTCCGCCTGTTCGTATTGCTGCTGGTCGTAGAGCCATTCTGCAGCCCAGTACCAAACCTGCTGCTTCAGGGAGTCGGCAGGGGTCTCTGCGCCAAAAGAAATCGTTTCATCGGTAAATTCTGCTTTCGCCAGTTCATTGAAGAACTGGTTGGCAACAGCAACATCCGCATGCCTGTCGAACTGCTGCACGATTTGCTCTACGTTGTCTTGAGCCCATAAGTTGGCATTTATGACTAATGCAAGCAGTGCCGTCACGACTCTGCCTCTCATACAAAACCTCTTTTCCATATTAATCCTTAGGGGTTGTTTTCAATAAGGTTATTGCAAGTGTTCACATTTTTATTCGGATGCAAATTTACTGATTTTATTCGAAAACCCCAAATGTACCTTGATTGGATGAGGCGTCAATGCCACTTTCGTTCCATCCGCTTGCCGCTGAATTGTTAAAAAAACATTACAATCTCGATTATTGTCGCATTTTCCTAACATAAATACAGAAAAGGTTGTTACTTTGCAGTTGAAATCTTTACGGTTATCCCATTTTCGCAACCAAAAACACAGTAAGTTATGTTTGATCACATTGCAGATTTTACGGCATGGCCGATACTCACGGGCATATTAATTGGCTACATAGCCAACCGCCTTATGAGCGGTGAGGGAAAAGGATGTTGCATGAACCTTTTTATCGGTATCATCGGCAGTTATGTCGGAACTTTCATCAGCCACTTGTTGGATATTGAACTGCTTGGAAAGGGTTATCTCACCAATTTCGTGTTCTGTGTCGTTGGCGCGATAACAGTGTTGTGGCTGTGGAAGAAACTCTGAGGCTGTGCAGTAGAAGTACCCGTATCAGATTCGGGTGATTCTTGCCAGATAATCGTAGTGCTCACCTTCAGCAACGATTTCTGCCCTAAAGCCATTCTTTAGGGCTTCCTTCTGCAAGGTGTTTTCGTCAATATAGAGCCAAGGGAATGGTTTGCCGATGATGTCCTTGTACTGCATGTGGAAAACCTGTTCGCCATAATAGCCGTTGCCGGGATAGTCGAAGCTGCCATCCTCATCCTCGAACAAGTATCTGATGTCGGAGGAGTCGCATAGCAGTTGGCCTTCAGGTGTCAGAATATGGTTGAGGTGTTGGAAGAATTCCGGCATGCGTGACAGCGTTCCTATAATGCCGATGCCGTTCATCAGCATGAGGATGGTGTCGTATGTGCCCTGAAACGTGAAGAAATCGTGTTGAAGCACGTTGGTGATACCTCGCTGGAGCATGGTTTCCACAGATAGGGGAGAGATGTCGATGGCTGTCACGTTGATGCCACGCTCTTGCAATACCAGCGAATGGCAACCGGCTCCTGCTCCTACGTCGAGCACCCTGCCTTTAGCCATGTCGATAGCCTTCCGCTCTATCTCCGGCATCTCGTCGTATTTGCGGAAAAGAGTCTGTAAGGGAATCTCGTCTTCCTCGAACATCGGGGAGAACACCCTGAGCCTGTCAGCCGTCTTGTTTTTCCAGTAGTCGGCAATGGCTCTTCCCATCGGGTCTTGGTTGCTATTCATTCTTATACTCCTTGGCATTACTGAATGTGGACATCAGAATCATATTCGAAGCGATGGAAGTCGGCAGAAGCAAATAGGTGGAAGACTTATCGGATGAGATACACCCGATAGCCTTTCACACTGCCAGGAGCACCTTGCTCGGCACGGGGAAGGTACTCTATACCCGTAACGGTCTGTTCTGCTCCAAGGTCGATAACCAGCACGTGCGGACAGTTGGAATTTTTTTCGGTGCTCCAATAGGTGCTCTCTTGCAGGTCGAACACCTTGTCGGCCGTATGATTGCCTTTCTCTACATCCTCGCTGTCGGCATATTTCACCGTCCAAGGCTCACGACTCATCCTATGGCCATCGCTGCTGATGGCATATAGTTCGGCGATACTTGTCACGTCACCGGGTTTGTGGGTAGACAAACATTCCACGACGAGATAACGGCCACTGGCAGGCGAACCGAAACTCACTTTCTGCCAGCCGTTGCCTGCTTCAAACTGTCCCTCGGCGGTGGGGGTAAGGGAGTTGAGGTCGGGACGGTCGCCAGGATTGTTGTGCTTGTTGGTCTTCTCCAACTGCAACTTGTTGAGTTCGGGTTTGTCCTGTCCCCAAACTACAGTTTCCTTCGGACCTGCAATATCGAGCACGATGACCTCGTTGCGGCCTTTTTTGAGCCAACAGCCCGGAACATAGAGTGTCTGCTGAGGTCCGATGCGCCAGAAGCGTCCCATGGCATGGCCATTGACCCACACTTGCCCTTTGCCCCATGTCTCAAAGTTGAGGAATGTGTCGCCTACCTTGTTCAACGTAAAATACCCTCGGTAATAGCCTGGCTTACCTGCCACATTTTCACCAAACGACTGGATGTATTCATTAGCCTTTACCAACCAGGTTTCCATGTCAGCATTGTCTGCGTTCTGTCTTGAGATTTCTTCAAGACTTCTCTGCGAATCGGTGAGGCTTCTCTGCTGATTGTCAAAAGCCTTTGCTGCTGTTTGGTAGTCATCGGGAATCGTGATGTTGCTCCAAACCTTGGGCTTCCATGTCATTTCTATTCCATTCACTTCAGCAGAGAAAGTCACATCGCCTACAATACCCTTGTAGTCCTTGATAGCGCGGCCGAAGTTGATTCTCCCCATGCCTTCTACCATAATGGTGAGCAATGCTCCTTTCCTGACAGGGGGGAGCGTGAGGCTTTGCTCGTTCTTCACACGGTCAATCTTTCCGATAAACTTGCCGTCGATGAAAACCTGGGCATAATCGTGAAACTCTCCTGAGAGCACGCTTTGTACAGGAATCTCGGGCATGACAGTGACGTATATCATCGACCCCCATCCCATATCCATATCTTCAAACGTCATCAGACTGCCTGTTTGGTGCTTGTCGATGCCATGATTAAGAAGCGCATATTCCTTTAATTCAAATTTGGGCACGGTCACTATAGGCATAGGAGCCTTGGGCACTGCAGGGAGTTTTCCCTTGTTGTATTTCTGCATCGTCTCACGCAGTTCCCAGAACTTGGGCGTGGCAAGTCCCCATTCGTTGATAGGTGCATCGTAGTCGTAAGAAGTGACGTCGGGAGCGAATCCAGGACTGTTGGCGCCAGCCCAATGACCGAACGAAGTGCCACCATGGGTCATGTATAGCGAGAAGGAGATGCCTTTTGAGAGCATCTCATCGATGCCTGCCACCATGTCTTCGGCTGGACGGGTCTCATGTTGGGCTCCCCATTTGTCGAACCAGCCGCTCCAGAATTCTGAACACATCTTTGGCGCTGTGGGGCGCAGTTCACCCAACCGTTTGAACTGGCTGTCGATGTCGGCTCCCGTGCCGAAATTCATCGTCCATGTGAGGTCATCAAGACCGTTCTTGGTGAAGTTGGATGCCCAGTCGCACTGAAACAGGAGCATCTCATTGCCGTAGATGCTGCGCAGACAGTCGCGTATCTCGCTCACATAGGGCTTGTCTTCACCATACGAACCGTATTCGTTCTCTACCTGCACCATAATGATGGGCCCGCCATTTTGGATGGAAAGTCCAGCAAGTTGTTCACCTACTTTCTTTTCGAAAAGTTTTACCCGTTCGATGAAATAGGGGTCTTGCTCACGCAGACGGATGTCTTTTTTCTTCAACAGCCACCAAGGCAGTCCGCCCATTTCCCATTCGGCACAGACGTATGGTCCGGGACGCACAATGACGTACATGCCGTTTTTCTGGCAGAGACGGCAGAAGGCAGCCACGTCGTTTTGTCCGGAAAAGTCAAATTCCCCTTCACGTTGTTCATGGATATTCCAAAACACATAGAGGCACACCGTGTTCATGCCCAATGCCCGGCACATCTTGATGCGGTGTTCCCAATAGGGTTGGGGAATGCGTGGATAGTGCAGTTCGGCTGCTTTCACCACGAAGGGTTGGCCGTCGAGTAGGAAAGTGTTTTCACCCACACCGAAAGAATGACGGTTTTGTGCATGGCAGGAGAGTGTGATGGTGAGCAGGGCGAAAAGGCCCAAAAGTATTCTCTTCATAGTATGATGGTTTTTGTTTTGGTTTGTTCAATGCGTAGAGATTGCAAAGATAGTGATTTTTTGGCAATAGTTTCTGATGTTTGGGCGGAATCTTCTGCTATGGGCCCTTTTTCGCTCCATATAGGATGCCAATGCCAGTGTTTTCTCTTGACCAAAGAGAAAACACTGGCATGATGTCATACGCTCGGCACACGTTTGTTTGTTGACTTACAATGACAAGTCGATGAACGAGCGTAATTGTTGTATGCCTTGGTGGTTGTTGTCGAGTGCTTCCACTTCGGTGAGGTAGCGCATGGCATGTGCCTTGTCGCCCATGCCATAGTAACCGAGAGCGAGCATATACTTGCAGTGGATGATGTTTTTCGTGTCTAAGGAATCATCCCAGATGAGCATATCGGGCAGAGAAACGGCGAAATAGTCCATCACTTGCTTCTCAAACAGGTGTTGTTTGCCAAAGTTGATGAGTTTGTAGAATCTTCCACGTGCCTCACCTTCGCGGCCGAGTTTGAGAAGTGCCATGCCTTGATAGAAAATCTTGTCGGGCTTGGCGTCGTTGTAGTACATGGCTGCGGCTGGCTCCTGAGGGCCTTTCGTGGCTTCCTCCCAGCACTCCATGGCCTTGTCGGCTTTCCCCATGGCTTCGTATGCGATACCTAACAGATAGTGGAAATCGTTCTCCTGTGCCCCATGTAGTTTGCCTTCACCAAGATGATGGGGATATTCGAGACACTCGTTGAGCAGACGGATGGCTTTGTCGTATTCTTTTGCAGCGATGGCTTGCTTGGCTAGTTCCACCCGGCAAATCTGATATTGTGCCGGCACCTTGCCTTCGCCGCCCTCCCAGGGATGGAAGATGTGTGCATCGAGTTTCTGCATGGCTTCCTCGTATCTGCCAGTCTGGTTGAGCAGGGTGATCTCTTCCAACACAAGGTCGTCGCGTCGCTGTATCAGTTGTGGGTATTTCTGTAGGAAGGCGAGACGTTGCTGATGTGGATGGTGCAGACGTTTGCAGAGTTGGTCGAGTTCCATGAGTACGCGTTCATCGTTCTTGTCGAGTTGGAAGGCACGCTCCATATATTCGAGGGCTTCTTGTCTGCGGTCTTGTTTGTCGACTCCGTCTGTCTCCATCGCAACTTGGCAATTGGTGTATTCACCATTGCTCTCGTCGCGCTGCTGATTGAAACGTGCCAAGGCAAGGTTGCGCCACACGGTGGGGAACGACGGGTCGAGTCGGGCAGAGAGTTCCCAGTTCTCGATGGCAAGGTCGTATTGGCGTGCGGCATAGTAGAGGCAGCCAAGGTAGTAGGGGGCTTTGGCACCCGTCGGGTTAGCCAATTTGGCCATGTTGAGCACTATCACGTCTTCCAGCCGATTGGGAAAACAGCAATAACTGTCGGTCTGCTCGGCTTGCTCATAGCATGTTTTCTCCTCTTCGAAACATACCTGACCGCTCTTGAAATAGCCTAAATAATAAGATGTAAGTGGAGAGGCTTTTATCAGGGCTTTGGCTATGCCAGGGATGGTGAGCACTGCCTCTGCTTCTTGCCATAGGCCAGCCTGTGCATAGTCGAGGGCCAGTTCATGGTAATTGTATACATTGTCGTGCATGATTTCCACCATCTCATTGAGCACCTCTTTGTCTTTAGTCAACAGATATTGTTCGTAGCGGATGCCATAGTTGAACTGGTCGAGTTTCAGCGACTCTTTGATGAGGTGGAGACGCTGGTTAAGTTCTAGCGAACTGCCCATCTGGAGGCTTCCCTTCTGCTTGCCCTCTTGTTGCTTTCGCAACACGGCGGCCTTCAGCGCACGGGCCTTGTGGTTGCAATTGTTGAAGATGAGGCAGCGGTCGAGTTCATCCAGGGCGTCATCGTAACGCCCCGTCCATGTGCTGATGCATGCGGCTTCGAAATACGCGGCATCGGCCCAGGCTTTGTTCCATGACGACTTCCAGAAGAGTTCGTAGGCTTCCTCTAGGCAGAATTGGTATTTCAGCGAGAGGGCGAGGTAGAAGATGGATTCCCCGTCATAGGGATTGGGGTTGCGCTTCTGCCAGATTTTCACGGCACGGCGCAGATAGGTCTCGGCTTTCTTGAAACGACCGCGGCGCAAATACCATAGGCCCGTCTGATTGAGGCAGCGCACGTCGTTGGGGTCGCGACGCAGAGCCTCCTCATAGTAGTCGAGGGCCGACCATGTGGCATGACGGTACTGCTCCAGATGCAGACCTGTGAGATAGAGTTGGTCGTTGGTCTTGGTGTCGGTGGGCGACAAGGCTGCCTCGGCGGCATCGGGTATGCTGCGTATCTCGTCGTCTTCGGCCATCCAACAAAGATTGCCCACACGCAAGACGAGGTCATTGAGGGAGCATCCGCCCACATCGACCGTCTCGTCAAGGATGGCCTCTGGCGAGAGGGTATGCGTTTTTTCGTAATATTTCTCTCTATTCTTGTTGGACAGGCTTACTGTGACGGTTTTCCTCGATGTGGAGAGCACCTTGAAACGCACACCATTCTCTGTCTGCTCAATATTCAGCACATAGTCCTTGGAGGCTTGTTTCACGATGCCGAGTTCTCGGTAGGGCATGAAATACTGCACGAATTGTTTCTCCTCATAGGGCATGAGCCATGAGAAGTCGGGCTGGTTCTCCGTATAGACACCGGCCATCAGTTCGATATAGGGGCGAAAGCCGGTTCTTATTTGAGATTTGAGATTGGAGAATTGATAATTACCGGCTTCGTTGGCAGAGGTGGAGTCGTTCTCTGTTTCAACCACTTCGTCGGTGAGGTTGCGGTCCCAGGCGCGGCCGAAGTCACCGTTGCCCCATGTCCATTGTTTCTTTCCGGGCGAGAAATGGTGGCTGGCTACATGCAGCATGCCTCCCTTGGTGTCGTTCTCATAACCTCCTTCAAAGTCGTATTTCGAGTTCACAGCCATATAACTCGTTGGCACAAAGATATTCTTGTAATTGGAGATGTCGACGCCTGAAGAGTAGTCCATCTTGTAATAAGTGCCTGTGGCAATGGGAAACGACGATACGGCGCGCTTGCCATGGTCGAACACTGCGTTCACATCGGGTGGAAAGACACTTTGGTAATCATCGTTCACCTCTACGGCAGGGTTGGCCCACCAGAGGAAGGTCTGGGGCAGGGGCGTGCGGTTGGATACACGGCCCTGAATCTCGAGATATGCACAATCGGGACGAAGGGTGAAACCGGCAGCACCTTTCTGATGAAACATCCGCTCCATCTCGTTTACCCAGACGGTAACGGAACCATCGTCATTTTCCACAATCTTCGAGTCGACGGGCATATAGGTGGAAGGGCGGTGGTGCTGAGGCCAGTTGAACTCTATGCCGCCCGAAATCCATGGACCTGCTAGTCCTACAAGTGCAGGCTTGACAACATGGTTGTAATACACAAAGTGGCGTTGCTTGATTTTGTCGTATGCCATCTGCACACGGCCTCCCAACTCAGGAAGTATCATCACTTTGATATACTCGTTCTCCAACCAGATAGCATGATATTCCTTGTCTACTTTCTCGTTGCTTATCGACTCAATCACAGGATAGGGGTATACCACACCACTGCTGCCTTGATAGACTCGTTTTTCAAGAAACATCGGGTTCTTCTCTGGCTTTCCCACTTCATAGGTGGGGATGGTCACCAGTTCTCTCCACGCTTTTACCATGATTGCTTATATTGAAGATTGAAAAATGTTTGTCTATTATTGTAGGAATACGGGAACCGCGTTGGCAAGCCTCATTTCTCTCACTTATTTCACCAATTCCTTTTCCAGTTCCTCCAGGCTCTTTCCTTTGGTCTCAGGACAGTTGCGGTAGAGGAAGATAAAGGCACAAATGCATATGCCACTGTAAATCCAGAATGTGCCGCTGCTGCCAAGGGCGGCATTCATCGACGGGAAAGAGAAGGTCAGCGTGCAGCAACCCACCCATAGGGCAAAGGTGCATGTAGCCATGGCGATGCCACGCACCCGGTGGGGGAAGATTTCTGCGAGCAACGTCCATGTCACAGGACCAAGGGTCATGGCGTATACCGAGATGGCTGCCACCACGAGCCCCACCATCAGCATACCCGTCATGCCCATGAAATAGCAAGTGCCGAGGGTGAGGTAAATCAGTCCCAGACCGCCGGCTCCTATCAATATCAGTGTGCGGCGCCCCCATTTTTCTATCGTATAGAGTGCCACAATGGTGAACAGCACATTGGCAATGCCTGTAATTACGATGTTGATGAACATGCCGTCGACATTGAAACCGGCACCCACGAAAATCTCCTGGGCATAGTTGAAGATGACATTCGTGCCGCACCACTGCTGAAACACGGCTATCACCAATCCGAGCAACAGAACCTTGGAATATCGGTGTGTGAAGAGTTCGCGCAGGCCAGCCTCTGTTTTCTTGCCGTCGGGGTGGGGGGCTGCTTTCAACTTCAGATAAACTGGACTCTCGGGTATGAAGAAACTCATTACCAGGAAAAGTGCGGCAGGCAAGGTCTCTGCCCAGAACATCCATCTCCATCCCCAGGCGATGTTCCATGCCTGATTTTCTGCCACCGTGGTGTCTCTTGCCAAAAGCATGTTTACAATCTGGGCGCTAAGGATGCCCAATACGATGGTCATCTGGTTGAGACTCACCATTCGTCCGCGGATGTTGGCCGGACTCACTTCTGCGATGTACATCGGTGATAGGGCAGAGGCGACACCAATGCCCACTCCACCCACGAAACGGGCAAAATTGAACAATACGAAGTCATTGAACAAACCTGTGGCAATGGCAGATACGGTAAAAAGCACTGCCGATACCATCAGCAATGGTTTCCTGCCATATTTGTCGGCTGCTGCTCCTGCCATCATTGCTCCCACCAAGCACCCCACCAGGGCTGTAGTCATGGCAACTCCTTGCATCAAAGGAGACTCGCTGATGCTGAAATACAACTCATAAAACGGTTTGGCACCGCCAATCACCACCCAGTCATAACCGAAGAGCAATCCACCCATCGCAGATACCAGGCAGATAAAATAGATAAAGCCTTTGTTGGATTCTTGCATAAGTCTAAAAATAAAATTTTGCTGCAAAGATAGGATGTTTTTGTATTTTCAATATGGAAAAACGTCACAAGGATATGGATTTTTATCCGCTATTACAGAACCATTTATCATGGCACCACATAGTCTGTCACTTCATTGAGGTGCAGGACCACGGTGTCGGCGTGGGTGATGCCACCCGCCATGAAATAGCCCAGGCATCCGCCGGAGATGTTGCTCACGGGGTTGGCACCTGCGCTCTGACCGGAAATCAGTGTCCTGAAATATTCATAGGCAGGCAAATCGATGGACATGAGTTGAAGGGTGATGGTGTCGCCATCATAAAGTATCCGGTCCCAGTCGTCTTCTTTGTCCTCTAAAGCCGTTTTTTCCATCATGCAGTGGATGTCGCGAAACACTCGTCCTGGAGGGTTTCCACGGTCATCGAAGACATTCCAACGGTATGCCCTGCTTTGCATCTTTGGAGTGATGTGCGGGTTGGATGAGTGGCGGTCAAGCCGATAGTGAAAATAGTTGCGCTGCTCCGGGTCAGGGTCGGTAGCCCACAATACATCCACCAACAGCCGTTCGTCAATCATCGTCAACCAGTAGAAATCGGTCGAGATGATGGATGGTGGCGCGGGCATGGTGGAAACTGCCTCGTAATGCTTGCCCTCAAAATCTACCGCCATGCGATAGTTGTGTCCGGGAATGCCTTTCATGTCCGACCGATAGCACCCATCCGATGGGTCATACGCAAGAAGATGCGCTGTTTCATTATCAAAGACGGTGATGCTGGCACCCGGTAGAGAAACGCTTCTCACAGAATCGGTGACAGAGCGGGAGCGCCGCACCGACACCTCAGTGCCCTCGTTGGTCACCCTTCCCTCTATCACTACCATGGTGTCAATCTCATGGTAATTGATGTCAATCTCCTTCTCACATGAAACGAGGAGGAGTAATAATGCGAATATGATAAGCAACTTTCTCATGGTCAGAACTTCACGGTGAATGAAACGGAAGGCACGATGCCGAACATGGCAGTGAGTTTGGCTGTAGTGCCAGATAGCTTGTCGTCGTCGTTCTTGAATGTGATGACGAACGGATTGTAACGGTTGTAGACATTGTAGATGCCAAATGTCCATATATGAGTGGCCCGTTGCCTCTTCTTGGTATAGGAGGCACCAAGGTCGAGACGATGGCTGGCAGGGGCACGGTAACCATTGCGCTCGGCATAATAGTAGAAAGTGCGTCCGTCAATCTCATATTTGGCACTGGGAGCGGTGAGTGCCTGTCCGGTGTTGTAATGCCACATCGCCGAGAGTTCCCAATGGTCGTTTGCCCTGTAGATGCCGATGATGCTGATGTCGTGGCGCCGGTCATTGGAGGCGGTGTACCACTTACCGTTGTTGATACCTTCTATCTTGTTCTCAGACCACGAAAGCGTGTAACTCGCCCATCCCGTGAGTTTGCCGCTATTCTTGTGAGCGCAGAGTTCCAGTCCGTAGGCTCGTCCCTTTCCACCCAATAGCAGCCGCTCTATCTCAATCTCCGAATAGAAGGATTTGCCATCGCGGTAGTCGTAGATATTTTTCACCCACTTGTAGTAAACCTCTGCACTGAAATCGTAATCGCTCTGACGGGTAATGCCCGTCCAGCCCATCGCCACCTGGTCGGCCACTTCGGGCTTGAGCAGGTTGCTGGTCATGGCGTAGCGGTCGAAAGGCATCGACATCGAACCTGCCCTGATGGCATGGATGTCCTGGGTGCTGCGACTATAGCCCAACTTGATACTGTGGTGGGATGATAGTTTGAAATTGGCACTCACGCGGGGTTCAAGGTTGGAGTAGGTCTTCACCGTGTGCCATTTCTCTGGAGTGGTAGTTTGCGTGATTTTTCCTTCTGTGTCAATCTCATAATATGGCGCTCCGCCAAGTACGGAATGAAGGCGTAGTCTTACTCCAGCCGACAGGTTGAACCGGTCGCTCACCGACAATTCCTGGCTCAGCCACAGCGCATTGCTCCATCCGTCGCGTTTCTCTCGCTGATGAAGCAAGTTGATGTCCCACTCGGCCGACTGCAGTTGAAGGTATGTTGATTCCAACCCGTACCTCAGCGTGAGTTTCTTGGTGGGCATCCACGTCTGGTCGTGATGGAGGGTGAGATGTCGGATATATCCCTTCATCGTGTAGTAGATATTCATCATGTCGATGCCTACATCATCGGTGAAGTCGCTGTAGGTGAGTTGGGTATGCGCATAGAGATGGCTGTTGGCGTTGTGAAGCCAACTGGCATTGGCGGTGGTGTTGCTCCATTTCATGTCCATGAGGTCCTCAAGACCCATATTGTCTCTTGCCCTGAAGAAAGTGAGCGAAAGCCTGTCACGGGGCGACAAGCGGAAAGTCAGTTGCAGATTGGCATCATAGAAATTGAGGGTGTTGTCCTTATACTTCTTCGATGCCTTGAGGAAAAGGTCGAGATACGACCTCCGTCCGGCAAAGAGAAACGACGACTTGTCCTGTTGGATAGGACCCTCTGCCGATACGTTGGCAGAGAGAAGTCCGACAGAAGCATTGAGATGGTATTGGTTCATGTCGCCCACCCGCGTGCTGACATCGAAAACCGAGGATGTGGCGCCCCCGAAGTTGGCAGGCACAAGACCCTTGTAGAGCGCGGCATTGTTGAGCGCATTGTCATTGAATGTGGAAAGCAACCCCATGAGATGGCCTGCGTTGTAGATAGTAGCCCCGTCAAGCAGGATGAGGTTTTGGGCTGACGTGCCGCCACGCACCTGATAGCCACTCGATGCCTCGCTCTCATTCTTCACCCCTGGCAGCAGTTGGAGCGACCTGATGATGTCGCGCTCGCCCAAAAGAGAGGGCGTCTTGCTCATGGTGCCAAGGTCGATGCGCTCCACACCCACCTGCACTTCGTTCAGCCTGCGCTGAGCCGTCCGCGACATCACGGTCACTCCTTCGAGTGTATCTTCGCGTGCGACATTGTCGGTTTGGGCATTTAGTGTAGTAACCCCAAAGAGCAATACTGCCAATGTTCTCCATCGTTTCATGATGGCAAAGGTAACAAATAGACTGCGAATATCAAAAGAAAACTTACCTTATTTAGCCTTCAGTGATAGGGTGGCGGTAGGCAGTGAACTCTTAATACTCACGCTCACAGAGCCTTTCTTCTGTGTGCTGCGGATGACGAGCATGGCGCGGCCCTTCCACGTCTTGGCGCGTGGTGAGGTGTAAGGCTCTGTATCCTTCAGGTCGGCTGAGGCGAAGGCTAACAAAGTGCCTGCTCCCTTTATCGTGGCTTCGCAGGGAATGGCGGCTTCGGGAACGGGGATGCCGTCCTTGTCTACCACCTCGGCGACGACGAAGATGAGCGACTGGCCGTCGGCAGTCATCACGGTGCGGTCGGGAGTAAGGCGCAAACGGGCAGGTTCGCCGGCAGTTTTCAGTGTCACGCTCTTGCCGCCTGCTTCAGCGCGGAGGGTGCCGGCCTTATAGGGTACGGAGAATACTGCCTTGAATTCGGTGTCTCGGCCTACTTGTTTCGTGCCGATGAGTTGGTCGTCGAGATATAGTTTTACCTCGGGTTGATGGGTGTATACCTCAACATCAACAGGCTTGCCTTCCCAACCTGGCCATGTCCATGATTCCCAAGTGGGCCATACGCTCCACATCGTGGTGTGAATTTCTCCGTGGTACCCATTGGGTTCCTTTACAGCCATGTAGAGCGGGGCGTCTTTATCCCATAATATCTCGCGATAGTGGCTGATGGGCTTGCGCCAACCAGTGATGTCGACATCGCCACAGGGAGCACCATGCCATTCTGGTTGTCCGCCCTCAATCCACGACTCTCCCTCGCGCTCACCTTTATAATAGGTACGGCCAATGCCACTCTCACCCAGATAGTCGAGTCCGGTCCATACCATGTCGCCCACGACATAGGGGAAGTCATTTACCACAGCCCAGTTTCTGAACGCATCGCGCGGATAACTCTCCGTTTGCCAGATGATGCGCTTGGGGTCGCGCTGGTGGTCGCTGGCGTGCTTGAAAATCATGTAGTTGTAGCCCACCACATCGAGCACCTCAGCGTGTGGGTCGTAGATTTCCCAGTCGCGGTCCCAGGCGCAGAGTGCCTCGGTGACGGGACGTGTGGCATCCTTCTCGAGGATGGCGGCCTTCATCTGCCGGGCGGTATAGACCACGCGGATGTCCTTGCGCTCGATGACCTCGTTGCCGATGCTCCATGAGATGATGCTCGGATGGTTGCGGTCGCGCAGCACCATGGCATGGATATCATTGTGGAAGCAGGAGTCGATGACAGTAGAATAGTCGTAAGGATTCTTCTGTGTGCGCCAGCCGTCGAAGGCTTCGTCGATAACGAGCATACCGATGGAATCGCAGGCATCGAGGAAGGCACGGGTAGAGGGATTGTGAGAGGTGCGGATGAGGTTGAAACCTGCCTGCTTCATCTGGCGTACCTTGCGGATTTCAGCATCGTCGAAAGCCCTTGCGCCCAATACACCATCATCATGATGTATGCAGGCGCCATTGATGAGCACCGGCTTGCCGTTAAGAATGAAGCCGCGCTCTGCATCAAATGAGAACGAACGGATGCCGTATGTCGTGGTGGCGTTGTCAATGGTTTTGCCATTCTCCTTCAACTGCACATTGATTTCGCTAAGGGCGGGATTTTCTGGCGACCACAAACGCGGATTATTGACTGTCAGTGTTGTGCTTACGGTCTTGGTCTGGCCAGCAGTCACTGCCACCATCATCTGAGCAGCGCCCACCACAACGGTAGCATTGCGGTCGACCTGCGACTCATTGGCAATGGTTACCTCTACCTGTACCCGGGCTTGTTGTTCTGACACTTCTGGCGTGGTGACGAAAACGCCATTCTCAGCAATGTGCAATGCGGGCATGGTCTCCAACCATACATGACGGTAGATACCGGAGCCGGAATACCACCTACAGTTAGGCTGGTCGGAATTGTCGACTTTCACCGTTACCTCGTTGAGCCGTTTGTCTTTATACAGATAAGGCGTTACGTCAACGGTGAATGGTGTGTAGCCATAGTGATGCTGTCCTGCCTTTTGGCCATTCACATAGACATCAGCCTTTTGATAGACACCTTCGAAGTGGAGTTTGGTGATTTCGGCATCAGGCGATTTGAAGGTCTTGCGATACTCTCCCTTGCCGGCTTGGAACCAGCCACCGCCAGTGCCCGTAATGCCTTTTCCAGAGACGGGACCCTCGTAGATGTCCCAGTCGTGGGGCAAGTCTACCGTTACCGTCTTCCCATTATGTGTAAACTGCCATCCAAAGTCAAACAACTGTTGCTTCGTCTGTGCCGATGCCGTCATCGCTGCAATGACGAGCATCATCATGGTTACCATCTTCTTTGTCATATCGTTATTTTGTATTGTGGTTAATTGTCGGCAAACAGAATGTCCATGGCTTTTTCATCCATATCATATGGTAGAAACTGTTATGGGCGACCAAAATTAGCAAAAAACATACTATAATCAGCAAAAATGTGCGATTTTTTTATGTCAGCACTGAAAAAATGGTTTTTTAATGCAAATGCTCTCGTTTTACCATGTTATCTGAATGTAGATGATAAAAACTGTAGAGTTTACAGTAACGGAGATTATTGTTGCCGTCAAGTTGTAAATGGATGGTTGATGAAATGGTTTGTTCTTGAAAAGATTAATGGAAGATTCTTTGGAGATTTCAATTTTTTTCTATTATTTTGCCGTGGAAAATCATTAACTATTTTATATCTAAAGCATTATGAAGAAATCATTCTTGACACTTCTTGCAGCCACGACACTGATGCTGTCGAGTTGCTTGACAACGGGACTCGGTACTACATCTCCCACTGGTTCTACCGGTAGTGTGCTGGGTAGTGTACTTGGCAGTGTATTGACAAACGTGTTGTTTGGTGGAATGACATTTGATCAGTCGAGCCTTCTTGGCAACTGGAACTACAGTGCTCCAAGTGCTGCCTTTACTACCGAACAGACCCTAACCCAGGCTGGAGGCGCCGCTACAATTGCAAGCATGGCATCGTCGCTGGCAAGCAACTACAGCAACATCGGTATTAATCGTAACAACACCTCGTTCTCTTTTCTTGAGGGTAATAAATTCTCTGCCAAGGTGAACGGTATTCCATTCAGCGGAACCTATACCTATAACGCCCAGAATGGTGAAATCACCCTCAAGACTGCTACTGAGACCATTAAGGGCAATGTGATGAAGACCCAGAATGGTATGGGACTGATGTTCGACGCCAATCAAATGGTAAACATCCTTCAGAAAGAAGGTAAGGTCAGCAACACCGCTGCTGTTCAGGCAGTAAGTAGGCTCGCCAAGAGTGCCAATGGCGCTCGTGTTGGCTTTGAACTTACAAGATAAGAGCACTTCGACTGTACATAAATTAATAGCCTCTGGAATAAATGAAAACACTTTATACCATGCTATAAGTATGATTAGAAAAGCCTCTGATTATCAGTGGCTTTTCTAATTGTTTGAGGAGGCTTGCACAATGGATAAAGATAAGAAGAGGGAACTGCAGCGCAAACGGCTGATGGACAATAGAGCCTATCAGACGATGAATGGTCTGACACGCTACATGGACCGCTACTATCTGGATGCAATCATAGGTATCATTCCGGGTTGGGGCGATGCCATTGCATTACTTTGTGTGGTGCCGTTTGTCTATTTCTCGTCAAGGGTCATCAAGAGCATTCCACTGACACTGGCTGTCCTCAATAATGCGCTCCGCGATGTGCTGATGGGTATGATACCGTTTTTCGTTGGCGACATCATTGATATCTTCCATCGTGCCAATATCCAAAACATGCAGATGATTCAAGGGTTTGTCGACGGCGACGAGACAGTCATCAAGCAAGTGAATCAGCGAGCCTGGCAATCGGCCATCGTCCTCATCATCCTTCTTTTGCTCATCGCTTTGATGATATGGGTACTCATTAGTTTCGGCAGTTACCTGTATTCATTGGTAACCTCCATTTTCTAAGCGTCAGAAGCATCTAATCCGTCACTACTTCGTTGAAATGTTCCTTGCCCCAGTCTATCAGGGCAGTGAGTGCAGGCATCAGCGAACGGCCAGTCTCCGTGAGTGAATACTCTACGCGGGGAGGTACTTCTGCGAAAACCTCACGATGCACCAGATGGCTCTGTTCTAAATTCTTCAGTGTCTGTGAGAGCATCTTCTGGGAGCAGTCTGTCATCAATCGCCGTATCTCGTTGAAACGCATAACACCCGACTCGCTCCTGTTCAATAGGAAGAGGACGAGTAATGACCACTTGTCGCCGAAGCGACTGACAACGTGCCTGATGGGACAGGCTAAGTACTCTGCCTTAATATCTGCCATAACCGTTTGTTTTGTGCAAAAGTAACCTTTAGTTACTAAATTACCAAACAACATTTGTTAATGTGAGTTAAAGGTGTTTGTGCAAAAGTCCCATTCCTGCGCAATTCCTACTTTTTGGTAACTATGTTACTTCCAAGTGCCTTCTTGTGGCAATGAAAAAGTTGCCGTACTTTTGCAGCGTGATTGAGAGTCACACTGCGATTCTGGCGCCGCCTTGGCATAGAGCAGGCACGCATGAGGCTACTGTTAGTATGTACAGAATTGCAGACATAAAACATATAGTATTAACCATTTAAAAGTAATAAGAACAATGAAACAAATTGAGACGATTAAAGAAGGCAAAAACTTCAAGGCAGTGAGTGTAGGTAAGGTAGATGAAATCATCGAGCATGAGTTGCCGATGGGACCTGTGACCATCCAGGGTAAGGTGTTCGCTGGTCAGGCGGTAGGCGCAACAGGCAGTGAACTGTCGTTTCAGACTCTCGTTCCTGGTCAGGACAGTGGTTTCCTGCACACTCACAAGACTCATGAGGAACTGTATATCATCCTGAAGGGTGAAGGCCACTATCAGGTAGACGGTGAGATTTTCCCCGTTAGCGAGGGTACTATTATCCGCGTGGCTCCCGACGGCAAACGTGCGCTGAAGAACACTGGCAAGGAAAACCTGACGATGCTCTGCATCCAGTATAAGGCAAATGCCTTTACCGAGTCCGACAGCCCCATGACGGATGGCAACATTCTGCAGGATGAATTGAAATGGTAAACAACGATGTTTGAGAAAGCAATTCAGTTTCTTAAAGTCCACAAGGAGATAGCTCTTGCCACGTGTGAGGGCAATCTTCCTAAGTTACGCATCTTTCAGGTCATGAGGCAGGAGGGGCATGTGTTGTATTTTGCCACTTCTGCCAAGAAGGCAGTCTATCATGAATTACGCCAGAATCCCAACGTAGAGATATTGGCATACGAGGGCAATGTCTCTGTTCGCTGTATGGGGATGGTGAACTTCAATGTTGAGGAGGAGACGAAACGGTGGATTTACTGCCACAACGCCGTGCTGCAACGCCTCTATTCGAGTTACGACCAGATGGAGTATTTCTGCCTGCCAATCGCTGAGATTGACTATTACGACCTTGAACCCACACCGCCCACATTCATTCACTTCGACCTGATGTCGGGGGAAGTAGGCAATGGTTTCGTGGGTGAAAAATTTAGCGAGAAGGAATAAACAAAACCATCGACTGCCACGTTACTGTGAATGCCGACCTTTTTTCTTTGGGCGTTTGCTAACCGTGGCAATATTCTAGGGATACGTATTATTGGCTTTCATCATAAAAAAATATGTTCACTCAAATAATATGCTGATGGATTCGCGATAATTGTTATATTTTGACTACTTTTGCAAGCGTAAATATCATTCCCTCTTTGGAGAAAACCAAAGAGGGAGATACTCTGAATATATGAATATAGAAGACTATCGTATGTTTTGCCTGTCGCTGGGCGATGACGTGGAGGAAAAACTTCCTTTCACCGCTTTCAAATATGCTAGCGGAGTATTGGTCTTCTATGTTCACGGCCACATGTTTTCGTTCTTTGATTGCGACAACTTCAGTGTGATTACACTTAAATGCCAGCCAGAACGCATCGAAAACTTGAAGGAACAGTACGACTGTATAGGCCAACCACACAACGAATCGTCCAAACACTGGATAGGAATCAATCCCCATACGGCGCCTGATGATCTGCTACGGCAACTAACGCAGAACTCATACGAGATTGTAAAGGCTAAATACAGGAAATGGTAAGTGGCATGACGCAGAATGTAGCATAGAAAACAAATAATATATCATCTAAATATGACAATACAAGAAGCCATAGAAGCCCGGCATAGTGTAAGGGCATACAAAGACCAGCCATTGAGCGAGGACATCGTCAAACAGTTGGAAGATAAAATTGAGGAATTGAATCATGAAGGGCAACTCCACATTCAGTTGATATGCAATGAGCCAAAGGCATTCCAAGGAACAATGGCCAAATACGGTAAGTTCCGTAATGCCAACAACTACATTGTCATGGCTGGGAAAAAAGCGGATGACCTTGATGAACGTGTGGGCTATTATGGTGAGCATTTGGTTCTGTTGGCTCAGACCCTTGGCTTAAACACATGCTGGGTAGGACTCAGTTACTCGAAGGTGCCAGGTACGTATGTGCTTGGCGAAGACGAGAAGATTGCCTGCTATATTGCCATCGGTTATGGTGAGACACAGGGAACCAGTCATAAAATCAAGACCGTTGAGCAAGTGAGCCGCTCGGTCGTAAGTACGCTTGGCTCGTCCAAGAATGCCACAGCCATCACTCCGGCATGGTTTAAAAAAGGCGTTGAGGCAGCCTTGCTTGCCCCTACCGCCGTGAATCAACAAAAGTTCTCTTTTGAGTATCTCGGCGAGGAGAACAACCGCCACAAGGTTCGTGCCAGGAAAGGTTTTTCTATGATTGGCTATACAAAGATGGATTTGGGCATTGCCAAATACCATTTTGAGATTGGTGCCGGGAATGTCAACTTTGATTGGGTAGTGAAATGACTCTCCCCAAATTCATTATCACCATGGACGGCTATTTCCGTCTGGGCATGGTCAACCAGCATAAGGATTTGCTGAAGCCGGGTGACCAATGTATCGGTGGCGGTTATTACCAGTTCGATTGGACGAGCAATCGGCTGATTCTCGACCGTTCATCGTATGACTTCGGACGGCCTCGATGGTACCTGCTCGATACGTTGAAGGTTCCGGCAATGTATCGGGGACTTCGTCTTGTTTATATCTATGATGATGATTACCATGATGACTTCAGCGTCAGTGAAGAACTGGAAATTGAATACTATGAGTGATATGGGGGTAAAACTATTCAATTATGGTCACGGGGTGACTATCAGATTTTATGAAATACGAAGTAATTCAAGGAAGAGTAAACTTCCTTTTTCCTGGAGGGGCTTTGTCAATCAGTAATGGCAGCAATAGGGAACCCTTTGCTGCCATTACTGATGTCTTGAAAAACTCTCGCCTATCTATGATGAAAGTTTCTACATGTTTCTCTCCACCCACTTCCTCAAGTCGTCATTCGATGAGCGGTTAAGTAATTTGCCTTCTTTCCAGTTGATATTGGGATAAGTGGTTTTCAGGTCTTCGCAGGCTTTCCCGATACTGCTGCCGCCAGAGGTGGCGAAGGGGATGACGGTCTTGCCCTGAAAGTCATATGACTCCATAAAGGTGTTGATTATCGTCGGGCAGGTGTACCACCAGATGGGGAAGCCTACATAGACAACCTCATAATCCTTCATGTTTGTGAGTTTGCCAGTAATAGCAGGACGGGAATTCTTATCCTGCATCTCCACGCTGCTACGGCTCTGTTTGTTGCGCCAGTCAAGGTCTGCATCCGTATAGGGCTTCTCTGGTTGAATCTCATGGAGGTCAGCACCCGCGACCTCTGCCAGTTGTTGGGCAACGCCCTTGGTTGTACCCGTTGCTGAAAAATAGGCTACCAGTACTTTCTGTTTCATTTTCGTATCTGCTTTCTTTTGTGAACAGGCACTCAGACTGATTGTCAACAGTGCCGTAAGCATTATAACTATCTTCTTCATAATAAATGTTTTATTTCATTGTTTCTCCATACGCCTTACCCATTTTCACACAGTCACCAATGAGTTGACATAATAAATCTTTTTTTGGTTTGATGTTGCAAAGATATGAAGAAAAAACCGAAAACTGCCTAACTGTTTTACTGATAAATCAACCCATTTTACGGATTTAGCAGATTTCTCGCTTTTTGTGGCGGGAAATATGTGTAATAATCTTGTAATCTCATTGGTTGTTATTTCTGTGCGGGATTCTTATATATGATTCACACTGCAAACAGGCCATCCATGGTTTCACGTCCGATAATCATTACGATATATGAATTTATTAATTCCGCTGAAAATATAGCAAAAAATACTCTATAACCAGCGGAAATGTATGTTTTTCTTTGTATTTCCGCTGAAAATAGCGAGTTTTTGACATTTTAGATTCAGATGGTCTCGTTTTCCCCATAAGACAAGACTTGTCATTACATGATTTCCTGCAAAATGTTTGCATATCTCAAGGATTTTTCTGAAATATGTAACTAAGGTGTACATATCTACGATAATAATACTTATTAGTTTGGAGACACTCGATGATTTATTGGATAAGCAGCATTTGGATAAATATCGACTAGGAAGTGTAATCTTAAATAAATAATATGCCATAAAGATGAAGGTTTTTAGCGAAATATATATTAGGTAATAATATTTTTATTACTTTTGCAACAAAAAGTTTCATTATGACTCTTCAAAAGTGGATAAAGGACAGGGTCTCTTTTTGGGACGGCCAATATAATTATATCCTCAGAATCTTTCGTGCGCATGTGCGTATGTATAATAAGGTCTGCCGTCTCTGCTTTCGCAAGTCGATGAAATTAAGTTGCAAAGGTAACTGTTGAAAACGGCAAAGGATTTTTCAGATTATTTTTAAAGTTAATTTATTGGTTTTCAGCGGTTTGTAAAACTTACGAAAAGCCGATTCTCATCCTGTTGCGATATCTCGCCGAGCGGAGCGAAACACCCCGCATGATCAGCTCCAGCGTCGTGTAGGGCATCCTGAACGCCCCAGAGGCCGCATCGAAGGGCGGTATCTCAAACGTCCCGCGCTCAAGCCGCTTGTGGTAGAGGATGAAGCCGTCGCCGTCCCAGCGCAGGACCTTCACGGAACGGCGGTGGCGGGGGAAAAACAGGAAAACGTCACCCGTTAGCGGGTGCATGCCCATGTCGGAGCGTACCACGGAGCACAGGCTGTCGATGCCCTTGCGCATGTCAACATAGTGCTGGCAGAGGAAGAAGCGGTGGCTTTCGGTCAGCGAGAACATGGGGCAGCCTCCTTCCTGTAGCGGGTGACCAGCTCCACGAGCGCCTCAGGGCTGCACCTGCGGACGGCAAGCACCGTGCCGTCGGGGAAAGTCAGCGATACGCCGGAGAGAAAGCTGCCGGACGGGGCGCTCCGCCCTTCGGCAGTGGCGGGGATGACGGGAAGCAGCATGTGGCTTCCCGTCTCGTCGCTTAACGTGGCGGCGGCAACGGCACTCTCCTGCTTGAGCGACTTCACGCTCAGGCCTGAGGAGTACATCCACTTCCTCATGCCCTCATAATTGACATGATTGGCACGGCAGTAAGAACGGAGCGTGCAATGGGAAGAGCCGGATATGTGACGGCGGTAACCTGCAAGGGCACGCTCATAACGATCACGGGCAAGCGGAGGAGTGGACTGTGGCATTGTTGTTGGCATAATAAACAATGATGATGATGAACAATGCCGCAAAGATGGAAAATCAAACAATGAAAGTCAATGCGTAATCGCGGAGACGCTTACAAAATAGGCAAAAATCTGCAAATATGACTGCCGTCAAAAAAAGAAAATGCAAACATCTGCAAAATCGATTTTCCAGTTCTTTGCACGTTTACACTTTTTAACGCAGGTTTTTGCACATTCTTTCATTATGGTTTAGTTTAGGTTATAGATATATAATATGGGAATAAACTAAACCGTGCTCAGGTATTTATCAGAATTATCGACTTCTCTTTCTTTTGGTAGGCAATCGTATCTCTATTTGTAGTTCTATGCGAGTATTTTACTCCTAAATTCACTAAAAATGCGAATTTGAGAATAAATTTCTATAAAAAACGCCGTTATTTGAGGAAAATGTTTGGTTGAACAAAATAAAAAAGCTATATTTGCAACAAATTTGTGCTGGTATTCATAAAATAAACGAAGATGGCTACAAAAATACAGCAAATATTAGAAGCGGCGCCCAATGAATCGGTCTTATTTAGCTCGTGGCTTTCAAGCCAGGGCCTGGATGCTCGTGGTCAGTATGCTTATATGAAAAGTGGATGGCTTGACCGTATATCGAAAGGAGTTTATAAGATACACGGGACAGAACCAAGCCTGTTTGCTGCTGTATCGTCATACAACACTCAACTTAGTAAGAGTTGTGTTGTAGGTGCATATACAGCTTTGGAACTCCGCGGATACTCCCATTACCTGTCAATGGGGAAACCTATGGCTTATCTGTTTACAGACAAAAGCAATAAGTTACCTTCATGGTTACTAAAAGAGGAGTGGAATATGACTATAAAATATATGACTACCTCTTTTCTGGGTGATGAGCTGTTGGGGGTAGAAACCATGACAATCAATCAACATGATTTGCTGGTGTCATCTCCAGAGCGTGCCATGTTGGAGTGTTTGAACTTGCCGGATGCATCATCATCTTTGCTCGATATCTATTATATCATGGAGGGTTTGACGACATTGCGTCCCAAGTTGGTTCAGACATTACTGGAAGCTTGCACGTCACAGAAAGTGAAACGATTGTTCTTATATATGGCAGAAAAGGCTGGCCACGCCTGGTATAAGGCTTTGAAACTGGAGAATATTAATCTTGGCACATCCAGGTTTATGATTACTCCAACAGGAAAGTACATCAATAAGTATAATATGACAATATCTAAAGAACTAGCAGAATATGAATGATATAAGATCAAGTGTTTACGCTCAGAAAGTAGAACTGTTGCTCCGTCTCATTCCGTTAGTGATGGATGAAGGGGTGTTTGCCATACATGGTGGTACTGCTATCAATCTATTCTTGAAAGACTTGCCTCGCTATTCCGTAGACATTGATTTGACCTATATTCCATTGGCTGACCGTCAGACAAGTTTGGATGACATCAATTTGCATCTAAAAGCCATCGCGGATAAGGCAAAGAAAGCATTCAAAGGAATGCACATCGTTCCAAACTTCAGTACTTGCAAACTGTTGTGTGAATATCGAGGTAAGCAGGTGAAAATAGAGGTTAACCAGACCAAGAGAGGTATTATAGGAGGCGAGGTGCAAACTATACCATTGAGTGAGAAGGCACAGGAAGAGTTTTCTCTCTTTTGTGAGGCAAGCGTTGTGCCCCTTACTCAATTATATGGTGGTAAGATTGCAGCAGCTCTATCACGTCAGCATCCTCGTGATTTGTTCGATGTAAAGTATATGGATATACCATTGAGTGAATGCCGTGAAGGTCTCATCTTCTGTTTACTTGGTAGCGACAGACCGATCCATGAGTCATTTGCTCCACGCCTAATTGACCAGCGAGAAGCAATGGAAAACCAGTTTGCAGGAATGACTGATATTCCATTTACATACGAAGAGTTTGAAGAGACTCGTGCAAAACTCATTAATGATGTAAAGTCGTTGATGACTGATGCGGATAAGAAGTTCCTGATTAGTTTCGAATCTGGACAGCCGGAATGGAATGGCTATGAATTTGAGTACTTCAAGGATTATCCGTCTGTGCAATGGAAATTGCTCAATCTGAAAAAACTTGCCAAGCAGAAATCGCAGAAGTTGCGAGAGGAAGCGAAGAAACTATATACATTATTCAGTGAAAAAAATAGATAAAACTCCCAAAAACATATGAAACTTTTATTGCTCGAACAAAACAAAGATAAAAAAGGTACATTGTTGGAAACAATAGTAAAAGTATTATTGTCTTCTTATGGTTATGATTATGTTGCCACGAATGAAATCGGCTCTGGTGGCAATGAAATAGATGTTGTTGCAGAGAAGCATATGACGAATTTTGGAGTGTCAAAAACATATCCATTAATATGTGAATGCAAAGCACATGAAAATCCAGTTAATATGAATGACTGGTTGAAATTTCTAGGAAAAGTTTATAAAGAAAAAAGGAAAAATAGTCTTTCTTCTGGATTAATGATTGCGTTATCTGATGCTAATGGAAATGTAAAAGGAGATATTCGTAATGGTAACTACCTAGAAGATGTAAAACTAATAGCAGGTAATGACCTTATTGAACCTATAATATCACATTACGGGTTGGCATCAATAACAGAAATAATTAATATAATAAAGCATTGGACTAATTTAACAATCACAGATAGGGATATCGCATTTTATAATAATACTCCATATTGGATTGTTTATTTTTCTGATGGAACATTTACAGTATTAGACAAGAATGGACAGTTTTTAGAGAAAGTAATATTGGAAAACCTTGTTACATCTTTTATTTCATCGTCCACATATTTAAAAGACAACTATATAGACATAAGAAAAAATAAAGTTATCGAAATTAAAAAGAAAGCAATAAAAGATATTGCTATATGGGCTTTGATGAATAGTTCACTATCATATGCGCAGATAGTAGAATTTATTTCTCAAAATTCAGGTGACCAATTACGTGTAGATGTTTCTGAAGTAGAAAAATGCTTGAAAGAATTGGATTTTATAGATGTTGTAGATAATGTGGCAAGCATAAAGCCTGTACAAGAAATAAATATGATAGAATTCTACCGTTCATTGTTGGGATTGGGTATTCCTACAAAACTATACAATAGTTTCTATATAGAACATATTGATGAATCACTATTAGATAGTATTATAAGGTTACAGGGAGGACTTTCTTTGACAAAAGAAGAAAGAGATATTGTTTTGTTTATTATAAAGCATTCACCATCTGCTCTTCGTTTGGCTATTTATCCCAATCCTCTTTTTTCTTGTAAGTCTAAAATTATTGGAGGCGATCTAAATGCATTGCAAGAAAGCTTAAAAAGCTCATTTATTCAAACTTTAGCAAATTGCTTTGAAGTTGATGCCGATGGTGATATAGCTATGTTATTATTTGACAAATTGGAATTAAGAGATTTTTATAAACAAACCAACTACCAGGTTGTACTGAAAGATGGATCTAAATGTACAATCCCTGTTTCAAAAAGACTTTATTATATTCCCTTTGAAGATATTGAAGGCGGTGCTGTGGTACAGGCAAGCAAAGATTTTATTGGACAATATGATAAGGAATCAGGATATATGATAGGGGGAAAACAGAAAAGGCAAAAGGAAAAGACTCTGTTTGGAATCGTAAAGCATAAAACAGGTGTTGACGAAGAGTATTTGTCTATTTTTGGTTGACAAAACAATATACGTTCAATGAAATATTGTCGAAAAATATTAAAGATCCACTCCAAAAACTAATGATTATAGATGGTAATATGAATGTATCTGGTGACGATGAAAATTTGGAACAAATGGCTAAAAATAGTATTATGGATAATATTACAGGCGAAGAAGCAGTTTTCGATTTAGATATATTTACGACAAAGATAAGTCGAAATGAAACCAATCATTTTCATATATATGTAGATGATAATGGAAAATATAAAGTTGAAGATAGCAATTTTGTTGCGGATGACTTAACCCCGGAGGAATACGGCAGTTTAATACATGAATATGTGCATTATATACAGCATATCCAGACGTTGTTTGGAGTCAACAGAACGAGGTTGTATGCACGACTATATAATGAATATCGAAATTATCTTATTACTCATGAAAAAGTCGAAATACCTCTTAAAATAGATGTTGTAGCTCCTTCTGCAATCCCGATATTTGCGAAAGAGTTAGATAAGGAAGGATTTCAACATTACGATTATGGTATCGATGAAGTCGAGATTCGTGATATTGATATTGAAGAAGCAAGGATAAAACACCATTCGGTAAGAGTTGGCATTTATGATTTTGAGCTAAACGAAGCATGGGATGGAGAAAAAGGGTATCACTTTGGATATTGGGCAATTATTGAAGGTATGGCTCATAACATACAGTTACTAATAGACCCTACTGTTGATGACCGTCATCTATCAGTACCATATAAAGTTGTGGATAGAATATGCGAAAAACTATATCCAGAGATATTTAATAATAAGCTATTAATGATTTCATTGTGTTTGGTTTCATTATTATATGATAATCCTGGAGTAGGATTCTTTGATACTGCAAATCATATAGTCGAGTTTCATATAACTGATGGTAGACGGTTATATAAAGAGTCGTTGCTAAATATTATAAACTTTAGATGGAAGTCTATGCATGTAAAAGATATGCTAAAAACCATGCAGGATGAACTCTTGAATCAACTAAAAATGCTTATTGGCCAGGAATTAGATTATTATCCGAAAGTTTTTCACCAAACACGTGAAGAATTGACAACAGGTGAAAGTACTTTACTTAATATTCTATATGATGATCGCATAAATGATAAAAAGTCGTTTAATGATATTCTATTGCAAGTTTATGGCTTTCCATTTATAGAGTCACATGAATCTTCTCTTCTTCAAAATAACCCTGATACAAATAAACCTTATATAGAAGTGGCTTGTTTGGCCTCATGGGAATTATTGTATAAGCGATTAGTAGATAAATCCACCAAATGTAGGAGATATGAGTTGTGCCGTGGCAACGAAAAACATGAAGCTAGTGATGCTTTTTCTCCAGAATGTAAAGATGCTCAATGGTTAAAAGATAAAGATTGCATACTTAGCCGGGGCTTTAAATTATTTGGAAGTCATGTTGTAGAATGGGAACAAAGACGGGAGTGACAAGATTTGAAATAGTGTTGTATAGATCAACATCTTTGTCTAATTTTAGCGAGTAATATATAGTTATCTATTTCTAAAATTTCAACAAATTGTAGTAGATATGATAGGCTTCAATTCGTATATCAATGGTCTTGACCTTTCGCGATTGACAGAGTATTGTATTAATCATGGTCGATTGACACAATATGCTAAAGGTGATTATTTCATAAAAGCAGGTGAAGAGTCTCGCTTTATTGGGTTTGTTAAATGTGGATACTTCAACTACATGGTACATAATTCCTCAGAACAAAAAGACTGTATTACTGGTTTTGCCTTTGTGCATAATCCGCCCCATACCCGTTCAAATTCCGGGGGCTTTTCAAGGCTCCAATGAGGTGTGAAAATGCCACATTTTGATGTCCATTCATTCAGAAAATGAATGAAAAAATGGACATTTTGGACATT